>Ga0137410_10000470_pt1 | contig 28473 bp, 24 predicted proteins | sample CZODoug1_16funga_FD_108878 | JGI IMG/M metagenome (GOLD analysis project Ga0137410, IMG submission 108878) | Vadose zone soil fungal communities from Angelo Coast Range Reserve, California, USA - CZODoug1_16fungal (Illumina Assembly) | ecosystem: Environmental > Terrestrial > Soil > Vadose zone... | reverse complement strand
TACGACCTCGGCTCGCCAATTGGCTATGGCCGCACCAAGCAGGAAGCGGTCGACGACCTTTTAGACCAGCTTGAGGAGATCGAAAATGAACGCTCTCGTCGGCCATAACAATCCCCCCGGCGCTATCGAGCTCGCCGAACCCACCATCGAGGCCCTGAGCCAGTTCCTCAAAGACTTTCCCGTCATTGCCAATGAGGAGGAGGCAAGGGAGGCAAAGCCTCACCTGGACCGCATGGCAGCCGCCCTGAAGGCGATCGATGACGAGCGCAAGGCCAAAGTCGGCCCGCTCAACGAGCAAGTGACAGCGATCAACGCCGAATATCACCGCTGGCACAACGCGAGCAGCAAGTCAGGCGTTTGGGACAAGCTTCTGATCGAGCTGCGGTCCCGCCTGACCGTCTTCGCCCGCAAGCTTGAAGCCGAGCGCCAAGCCGCTGCGGAGGCCGCCCGTGCAGCCGCCGTTGAAGCCGAGCGCAAAACCCGCGAAGCCGAGGAACGCGAACGGGAAGCCGCCGCTACGACCGCCGCGGGCGTCTGTGACGTGGATATCGCCGCCGCCTCTCGGGAGGCCAACCAAGCTTTCCGGGACTTCGGAAAAGCCAATCGGGCTTTCCAGTTGGCGGAACGGGAAAGGCGGGTCCGGATCGGAGGATGCTTCGGCAAGGTCTCCACTCTGCGGAACAAGGAAATCCTCACCGTGACCGACTGGAAGGCCGCCATCAGCGAAATGACCGACGACGGAGAGCTTCCCGCCGTCATCTCAGATGCGATCCTGACGGCCGCCAGGGCTTACCGGAAGGCCTTCGACCAACTTCCAGCCGGTATTCACGTTGAAACGGAGCGCACGCTATGAGCACCGAGCATACACCAACCCCTTGGTATCGCGTCGGCCATGATCTTCGTGGACGACAAGGGCCGATAGAGGTCTGTCCCGCAACAGCCCATGGCCTTACAGACGCTGTATTCATTCTCCGTGCCGTCAATTCCTATGGCCCTATGCTGAAGGCATTGAAGGCAATCCAGCGGGAGATGCGCCATGAGCATGATACTGGCGACGGCCATTTCTCAACGGCACAAGTAGAGGCCGTTGAAGCCGCCATCGTCCTTGCCCTAAAGGAGGACTGAGCCATGCCCATGATCACCGTAGCATCGATCGACACTGGACCTAAGAAAAGTAAGATCATCACCACTGAAGGGCGCCGTCTCGGCTGCTTCAACGACAAGCTTGCCAAGTGGCAAATTGAACAGGGCGCAAGCTATAACGTCGAAACGGTCGATAACGATTTTGGCACCAACATCGTCAGCGCCAAACGGGTGACCATGGGTCTTCCGGCGCCAAGCTCCGAGCCTTTTGTTTCAGGGACTTATCGGCAAGCTGGTCCTGTTTCGGCGCCGCCGGCTGGAGCTGTCTTCCGCACGCCCAAACAGCTATTCGTCTCGGAGGTCCTGACGGCTTACATCGCCGCCGGCCGTTGCGAGCCTCAGAAGCTCACGGAAACGATCAACTATATTGCCACCGCATGGGACTGCACACTCGGCGGCAATCCTCCCCATCAGCATTTGGAAGCAGCGGAATGAAAGCGAACATAACCATTAAATTACGGTTGCGAGATCGTCACGCATCGGAACTCAATCGGCAGGCCCGCGCCGTCAATTTCATTTGGAACTACTGCAACGAAGCGCAACGGCATGTTCTTCGCTGGGACCGCTGGCTGTCGAAATACGACCTGCAATATCTTACGGCCGGCAGCAGCAAGGAACTCGATATTCACGCCCACACGATCAAGCGCGTCTGCAATGCTTATGTCACAGCGCGCCGCATACACCGCAAGCCGTGGCTGCGGTGGCGTCACCGCAAATCGTTGGGTTGGGTGCCATTCAGTACGGGTCACGTCAGCTTCGACGGCGAATGCTTCACGTTCCGCGGCGTCCGTTATGAGACGATGCATCTGCGGGATGTTCTCAAGCCCAACATCAAGATACTCGCCGGAAACTTCAACCAGGATACCCGTGGGCGCTGGTATCTCAATTGCCCTGTCGAACTGGAATGCGCTGACCGCGCGCCGGTTATCCATACCGGTATCGACCTGGGTCTTAAAGACCTCGCGACACTGTCCAACGGCGACAAAATCGAAATTCCTCAATTCTACCGCAAGAGCGAGGAGCGACTCGCAACGGCACAGCGAGCGCGCAAGACCCCGAAGCGAGTACGCACAATTCACGCCAAGATCGCTAATCGGCGCAAGGATTTCCTGCACAAGGCGAGCACAAAACTTGCCAACGAATACGGGCTCATCATCATAGGCGATGTGAGTCCATCGAAGCTCGCCAAGACCCGACTAGCAAAGAGTGTGCTCGATGCCGGCTGGGCGGACTTCAAGCAAATGCTGGCGTACAAGGCACTTATGCATGGCGGCAGCACGCTTGAGGTCTCCGAGGCGTGGACTTCCCAGACCTGCTCAGCGTGCGGAGCACTTCCGTCGTCGCGACCGAAAGGTCTCGCAGGTCTTGGAATAAGAGAGTGGACTTGTAGCGGTTGCGAAACGACTCACGATCGCGACGTAAACGCCGCCAAGAACATTCTCCGATTGGGGCTGCAATCGCTCGCAGGAGGAGTCTGAGGTTCCAGGAGCAGCCAAAGCAGCGGAGTAAGAGGACTGATCCGGAAAGCGGGCCGCCAAGGTGCTTGCGACACCAAAGCGGCCCTAACCATCGCAACTCTAACCAGGAGAAAGAGTCACAATGGCTACCGACCACACTATCACGATTCCCTTGGAACTTCCCCGCGACGAAGCCGCCGCTCTGGCCCAGCTCGTCAAGCGCATCGGCTACAATGACTGCGTCGGACTGGCGGACCGTCATAAGAAGTACGACGGTCGTTGCGAAGCCGATGTCATGTGGGCGGCGGTATGCATGTTGCAGCGCGAGCTTGCGGAAGCGGGGTTTGCGCCAAGGTGAATCACTTCTGCTCGCTCGCGGCCTTAGCTGCCGCGAGCTGCTTTTCAAGCTCGGCGATGCGCGCTTGCAGATCGGTCACCTGTACGTAGCATTGAGCCATCCCATCGGCGTAGAGATTGCGCTGCTGCTGGTAGATGGGGGCAAGCTTTGAGGCATCTGGAATTTGCTGTGACAGAGCCGGCGTAGACAGCAAAGCTAAAAAAATAATCATACGCTCCATCATGTGTAGTTTCCACTCCTTTATCAACATCCTGACGTTGCCGTGATCAGACCGTTCGTTATCGTAATAGTTGCGGCCGCAGTCACGCAAGATTTACTGGCAAGCCCCTGCGTTCCATTCGTCCAGATGGTGCCTTGGATATTGATTGTGCCGGAACCTTTGTCGCCTCCAGTCGGAGCACCGATCTGCCAGCCATTGCTAACAACTCCGACAGGCGTTCCGTTGTTAGAGAACAGAAGACCTCCGGTTACCGCAGAAGACCACAATATGCTCGCCTGAGCTGCCGATGCGCCGGTTTGGTTAACTGCGAAAAAAGTACTCGTATTGGCAAGACCAGTGAGGAGTTGGAATCGGGCACTTGTAGACGTGGCGCTGGCAAGATTTTGTATGCCTACCGTAACGGAACTTCCTGATGCCGTGTCGGCTGCATAAAGAGGCAGCGCTGCCGATGATTGTCCGCTGCTGACCTGAACAGTACCGCCGGTGGCTAGCGCTGAAAGCACACCGCTTCCACTCGTCGCACCGTTAAGCGTCAGTGATCCGCCAGTTCCGCTGTTGATGCCAGATGTAATCGTACCGGCAAAAGCTGTGTTGGTCCCCGCGGCATTGACCGTCCAAGCGTTAGCGCCAAAGCCTGTATGAAAAAGACCAACTTCTCCGGACGCGCTAAAGAGATCGAAGGCCGCATTGTTATTGTCCCGTCGATTCCCTACGAAGCCGGAGCCGCTTCCGCTGGTGATAATACCGCTACCAATTGAAGTGAAGGTGCCGGTGTTAGTGAATCCAGCCGTTGCACCCGACCCGGTCGACGCAAATCCACTCGTGCCAAAATTCACTGGAACGCCGTTGGCAAAGTTGACCTGCGTCGTGCTGAGATCGGTATTCTGGGAAAAAGTCGTATTGCCGGTGACGTTGAGCCCATTGCCACCGCCGCCGGCAAACGTTCCCGGACAGGTGAAATTAGAACCGCCGGCAGTCGAGAGAACATAGCTGTTGGCAACGCTACCAATCAGCTTAGAGCTACCAGTAAACGTCATCTCGCCGTCGTTAATCCAGGCCGCCTTACTGATATTGACATCGGCGGATGCGTTAAGGAACGTCCACAGATTCGCCAGCGTGACGCGCATGTTCGCGCCGATCTGTACTTGGTTGGCGCCAGGCGCCCCGGTCACGAAGGTGACGGTCGTGCCGCCGACGTTGAGCGTCGAGTTATTAGCTGGGATTGTGCCATTCGACGTACAGCGGCCATATGCGGCTATCGCAGTGAAAGCCCCTCCGACGCTGGATTGGAACTGCGTCGGTAATTCCTGATCACGCTGAAGTAGAATGCCGTAATGCGGAAAAACACCATTGTTACCTATGAATGCATCAGCATTGTAGCCGATGCTGAATGCGCCAGAGCCGTTTTGGCTGACCAGAAACGTGGTTTTTGCATTCTGCCCATTGGCGAGATTGAGCAGCCCATAATTCGGCAAGCCGCCTCCCGACGTATCGGCCGCGACCATGAGGAACGATGGAACAATCATGCAGCATGGAATGTCGCCGCTGTTGAGACCACCCGGAATGCTCTGCCCGTCAGGAGCCTGCGAAAGCGTGCCGATCGAGCGCGCTACGCCGGCGCCGGTCACGAATTTATTGTTGGTGACGCCACTGACGCAGGAGGCTCCGGCGCAGCTATAGACGCCCTCCGCGGTCATCGCTTCAGTCGTGATAGACCCGTAAGACGGAGTGATCGTCCAATTGATCGGGCCGCCAGATACCAGCACCGTACCAGGCAGGAGTTTGTTACCGACCAGCGTCATGCCGGCCGTCAACGAGCCGCTTATGGTCGAATCGACCGTGAGCGTCGTTCCCGAGATATGGCCTGTGCCCGACCATGTCGGATTACCCGACATGGTCGGAACGCCGAAATTTCCGGACAGCGTATTCGGTGGCGTTGTCCACGGCGGATTCTGTATCGGATTTGGCGGGACCGCCTGACCGATTGCTGTCCCAACGAAAGTTGTGGAAGCGGCAGCGTTGCTACTATCGCCGCTTGATCTCGTCGGAACGATGCAGTTCGGATTCTGATCGCCGCAGCCTTGCGCATATGCTGGTGATGCCAGCCCGATGAGCAAGAGGAATATCGCAAGCGATCCGCGCATCAGACCAGCTCCAGGATTTGCAATGGATTATTGCTGCCGGTATCGGCAATGGCATTCCAGCCGCAATTGAATTGAACATTTGAATCGGGATTGTTGTAAAACGCCACCTGGGCATTGGGCAGAACGATAACGCCCTGACCGGCGACGGCCGTCTGATTTGCCGGCACAAGGGTGATCCTGATCGTGCCCGGATTTATGAAAATGATGCCGCGGCGATTCTGATTCGGACCGATGGCAGTCGTCTGGCCGGAGTTGCCGACAAGAACGAGAGAACCGACCGGCGACGTGATCGGAACATCAAGGCGGAGCTGTGCAACCGGCAATGGAGCGTTGAAGGCGACCATCAGTCTATATCCCTATCAGTTCGTTCGGTAGACGCCAGAAACAACGACGCGGGTAGTATCAGTGACCGGCGATGCCACATCGGAGAGAAAAAGCTGCACAGTGCTGCCGCTACAGGCACCGTCCACTCCTTTGCCGGAGTTGACTATGTCGCGACCGGAAAGCGCCCCGCCGTTGGTGGCAGCAGCGATCGGAAGCGTCACAATGAGCGCGCCGCCTCCCGTGCCATGGTCCGTGATCGTGATGTCAAGCTGAAGTTCAATCGCCTTGCCTCGCAAGAGATAGGCGGCCACGTTGATCGTGTACGACGTGATCGTACCGCTGCCGGAGGTAACCACCGGCACGTAAGTCTGAAAATTGAGGTCATAAAATTTGGAATTCGCCCCGGAAAGCAGGAATTGCGTGGTTATTCCAGAAATTAGATTGTCTTTACAAAAATTATTGTCGACAACGGAACCACCGCCGCCGCCATTGTTCTCAAGGAAGCCATATGTCGTCGTTCCGCCTTCGCTGATCGCGGTATTATTTGTGAACGTATTATTGTGGTTTTGCGCGCCCGCCGTGACTGTGTAGCAAATCATATCAGCAACATTGGGAATGGCGGCCGTTGTTGCACGGACAGCGCAATTGCGTAACACATTGTCGGCAACGATAGTGCCTTGAGACCAGTCGGCCAGAGCAATGCCGGACGAGTATGAGTTGATGAGCGTGTTGCCGACGATCTTGTTGAAGGTCGCGGTAATTGCCGTCCCGTTGATGGATATGCCGAAGTCTGTTCCGAGAGTTACCCAGGCGCCATGATTGCCGATGATCGAAGAATAAGAGCAGTCGGTAAGCTGGAATGCCTCATGCGAAGAATCGAGCGAATAGCAGCCGGAGATTTCCGAATAGGTCGCGCCTGAGAGGCCGAAGGCAAAGCCAGCTCCAGTGTTTCCCTTGGAACGGCAATTATTGATCATCAATCCATCGCCGTTGATAAGCTCGCAGCCGTATGTGTGGACACCCGTAAAGTCGCAATCCTCAACATGCATTCTGCTGAGATTTCCGCCGGTATCATCACCTTGGATGCAGACATTAAAACCATCATTAGTGCCGACGCATGTCACATCGCGAACGATCACGTTGGTGGCAAACGAAACGCGAATCGCGATCTCGGCTTCTCCAGTCATTAGAAGATTTGCGATGGTCAGATTATTGGAACCGGAAGAAACAATCGTCAAAGTATTGTTGAACAAGACGTTGTTGACATCGAATCCAAGCGTATCGATCTGAAGATTCGCCGTATTATTGGTGATCGATATCAATGCGCTGCCGCCGCCGTAGGCGCGGCGGGTAAATTTCAATACCGCGCCGCGCGATTCTCCGAAGAACCGCGACAATGCGGCGGGTATGGTCAGCACATCCGTCGCGTATATTCCGGCCGGAAAATAGATTCCCCGTCCTGTGCTTGCGGCAGATGTCATCGCGGCCGTGATCGCCACGGTATTGTCGGTCACGCCATCGGCAACCGCACCGAAGGCCGTCACATTGACATAATCGCTGCCGAGACCGAGAAGCGAGCGCGCTACGGCGATTGTCGATGCATCCACGACCGGCTGCATCGCGCTCGATATGAGCCCGGTTGCGGGAGTCGTTCCCGCAATGACGTTGCCCGAGCCGTCGAAAGCAAGTCCCGTATTGGCGCGCTGGGCCGCGGGCGGAAGCGTCAAGTTGATGGTAGACGGATCGACAATCGGAGCTGACAGGACGCGGTTCTGCGCCTCTTGGACCTGCTGAATCTCCATTACGGATTCATCGATCGCTGTTTCTGTGCCAGCTCCGAGTGTTTGAGTGGAAAGCTGATTTTGCAGGCTGATTGCCTGCGTGAGCGGCAGCGTACGGAAGATCGTAAGCGTGGTTCCAAGGGCGATCGGGGTGCCGCTTGGGTTGTAGGTGACGGTCCCGCCGACGCCCCAGATGGCGCCTTGTACAGGCGCATTGAGATTGATCTGGTATTGCGTCGCTCCGGAGCCTTGGCTAAGCGTAGTCTGGTTGCCGCTTGCGTCCGTGAAGATGACGGTAATATATTGTGCCGCGACTCCGATGAAGCCGAAGGTGAAGACGGTCTGTGCTCCGTTGCCGGAGACGATGGTTTTATTGCTGGCCGTGTTGACGGTCATGAGAAGAATTCCAGGGAGGTTGAGATGAGAGCTATTCTGCTACTGACGTGCGTAGTGCTGGGGGCCATTGCGCGGGCATCGATGGCCAGCGCGCAAGATTGCAGTTTTGGGACTGTTTGCGATTCGCTTAGGCGGGAACAAAGTCGTCAAGAACTAGAGCATTGGCGTCAGATGCTTGAAATGAAGCGTCAGTTGGAGGAACAGCGACAACAGATGCAACGGGAGATACAAGAAATGCGGAAGGAACAACTTCATCTTCAGCCCAGAGAGCCGGTAATTATTGATCGCAGAATTACAGCTGATCAGGCCCTATGCATGCTCAAGAATCTTGAAAAACCTCGCAATGAGCAGTGGTCAACTTGCGAATGACTAATGCGCGGGCTCGCCAAATCGCTTTATCGTCTTTGCTTCCATCGCGGGTCTGACAATCGTGTCCCAATTCTGGGCCTTGAGCATGGAAGCAGCCATTTGGCGGGCGTCAGCGATGATCTTGTGCATCCGCTCGACGCGCATACCGGGGGGTTGTGCGTTGAAGGCCGGTGAGTTTACAAAGGCGTTAAGCTGCCATTTGGCATACCTGCCCGCGACCTGTGCATATTCATCGTATTGCTGATCTGTCAGCTCGATACCGACGACTTTGCGCGGTAGACGCCCGACACCCATGTGGAGTTCATTCATCGCCTTTACGACAGGATCGTTCTCGTAGTTCTGCACTGGCCCGCGCTGCGGAATCGGCTCTCCGAACATGTCGCGCTGCGACATAAGACTTTCAGACATCCACGGAACCTTGGCTTCGACTTCCTTCCACATTGAATCGAGGAAATTGCTGCCGTGGACATCGCGTCGATATGGATCAATCCAAGATAGCTTTGCTACTTGTCCGAGTCCGACAGAAAAAGGAACCCAATTTGTGACCATCTGGGACAGATAGCGCGCGCCATATTCATCAGAATGATAGATGGCATCGATGAAATCCTTGACTCCCGTCAGAAAGCTTTCTTCAAGGATGGCACGTTCCACGCCATACATAAAATCCATAACGATCACATGGGCTTGCTCATCGCCCCATCCGCGCGCGGTTTCCGTCATATTGGCGGCGGTTCTCATGAGGATGCCAAGCGCCCCGAGGCGGGCGTAATTCAGCGAAACGTTACCGATCTGGATGCTGTTCGGGTGATGATTGAGAAGCCACACAGCTCGCTTTTCCGGGTTGCTGGGACCATCGCCGGTGGCCATGCCATCCAGCACCATTCCGGACATAACGCCCATCAGAGCTGTTCCGGCAATGATCTGGCCGGCCTGCATTTCGCGGGCGGCATTGCCGTTCTCTCCCCTCAGATTTGCTTTTACCTTTTTCTCGAATAATCCAAGCGGTGTGCTTTCGATGATGCCGGTTCGGACGATCTGCGTTCCAATCTTGACGAACGGAAGGAGGATTTTAGTTGCGACGTTGCGATTACTGAAGCGGCTGAGGTCACCTTCAATGCTGTTGTAATCCGTTGGGGCCATGTAGAGGTCTTTACGGGCCTGGGTTGAGGCTTTCTCCATCATGTTTTGTGTCGGACGGTCAGAGGCCTCGGTCACACGGTTGGTGAAGGCGTCGCCGCTCAATCCTTCCTTCATCGCCTCTCGATAGGCCATGCCGTGGATTTCCTGTTCGTAGCGCAGGGCGGAAAAGAAGCCATGAATCGCGCCGACGCTTTTACCAGGAAGACCGAGGATATAGCCGGCTTTCCCGGGAATCGGCGGCATAACTGGTTGCGTTCCGAACATGTCGGGCACAGTCTCGCCGGGCAGATGCGGATTGGTCCCGGTGCGCCAGCCTTCGAGGGCAGCTCGCAAACCTTCTCGTGATCCCTTTCCCCATGCGTAGAGTTGAGCGCCAGCCTCGCCCATGTAGACGCGTTCCGCATCGCGTTCATAACCTATCATCTCTCTTGTGCGGCCATACGCGGCAGCGGCGGGAATCTTGACCAACGGCGTCCAAAGCGCTGTTAAGGCGTTACCAACCGCATAACGCAAATGCGTAATAGGCCCTGAAATTAAGGCATTGACATAATAGAAGATGACCGCCTGCTTGATTTTGCCAGATCGGGTATCTTCGATAAAGCGGCCGACCTGCTGCGGAGTTCGCAGGTTCGAGCCTAGGCGGGCCATCTCTTGAAGCTGGAACAGCGTACGGCCGGTGTTCTCCTTAAAGAAGGAATCAAGCAAAGCGACGTTTTCTTGGCCGGGGATGTTTTCCCGGAAAGCGCGCAGCGAACGTCCCGCCTCTGAGGTCGCTTGGGCGACCTTGGACTGAATCATCTCATGGGTCGAGATTGCTTCGGCCATCGCTTTAACGGCCTCGATCGAGCCGTCTTTGGCCGCGATCATCGCATCGCGAACAGCAGTCGCGGATTGGACGAGCAAGCGCCGGGCGGCGCGGATTTCCTCCACGCTGAAGGCTTCCCCGATCTTCTTGCGCTCAAGATAGGCCGGGTCCATGCCGATGGCGTCGGCAAGTTGTAGCGTCTCAATGTCGGATAAGACGCCGCGGCGCTCGGACATGAATTGGTCATTGGCCGCGGCAGCGTCCTTAATGACCTTCGTCACGTCATCGGGGGTCTGAAGCTTATCGAGCCGGATATTGCCAGCCTTGTCGATGAGGGCAGATTTCGGGCCGGTGAATGGGGCGTTAGCAGTGGCCGGCGGCTCGCTCGCTACGGCTGGCGCTGCTTTTCCCGTTCGTGCGCCAACGCTTTCAGGTGGAGCTTCACCGCCGCTCTCGACAGCAATTCGAGTTCCCGCAGCGCCACCGCCTTCTCCGGTTGGTGCTTCGGGTCCAACGCCTCCACCTGGAGTTTCGGGATGTTCCGCCGATGGTGCGCGATCTGCCGATGATGGTGGGCGATTTTCTGATCCGATGAGGGCATTCTGCTCTTCCGGTAACAGATTTTTGGCCGCAACGGAACCGATATCTTGTTCAACAGCTTGTGCAGTGGCCGCAGCATGTTCCGGAGGGACTGTATCGGCCTCCGCCAGCCGCTGCGTGCCAAGGCTTTGCGGAGCTTCCCGTTCCGGGACAATCACCGTTCTCGCGCGCTCAGGTTGAGCCGCTAGCATACGATCGAAGACATGGGTAATGTCTTCATTGATATACGCCCCCAACCCTTTGATGGTCTGGTAGATTTTCAGAAGCCAATCGCTGAACTTAGCAAAGACAGAGGCTAGTTCCTTCGACGGCGCCGTGCCTTCTCTCAGATATTGCTCGAAGCCACGGGCGAATTTCTCGTGAGCGCGAGTGGTGATCTTGTCGCCTTCCTTGACGCCAAGCCATTGGCGGGTCGTCGCCATGTCTGCCTTGAGCTGATCGGGGGCAGCTTCGTGCTGGGCATCCTTGGCCATCTGCTCAAGGAAATCGTGGCCGAATTCATGAATGGCAGTCGAGGCATTGGCGTCCCGCATCAAGGTGATGATGGGACGGCGGCCTTCGATGAGGTTGATCTTGCCGCGGGCGGATTGTTCGAACGTTGCGCCGCCTTCGGTAAGCCGCGAATCGATCTCTTCCAGAACCTTCTTTGCACCATCGTGCAGCGCTTCAATCTTCGATCTCAACTCCTGTTTGAGTTCGGCGATACGCTCCGGCTCGCTTTCCTCGGCAAGTTCGACCGCCGTGTCGTGAACGTCCTGAGCAAGATCGTCGATACCCCATTTGATGACTTTACCCTGATCCGTTTGCCGCGATACGGCCCTCTCAACCGCCTCCGCTCCATCGGCCGATAGTTCTGCGGCTGGATTATCTAGAGATGGAATTTCCTCGCGTCCGAGCATATTACCGGCGCGGTTGGCCACTTTGGCGATCTGCTCCCGCAAGGTTTGCGCGTGCCCGGCGGCATTCGCGCGTTCATCTTCGATATCTGCCTCTGCACTGAATACCTCATCGGGTTTGAGCGTCGCGCGTTGCTCCGGAGTGATCGCAGCGATATCGGCCTCATGCCCCCGGATCGTGCCGACAGATTCGGATAAATCGTTAATAACTTGGCCGATATCCTCGGCGGCTGACCCGAATTTCATTCGACGCATGGTGGCGGAGAGGACTTTCGGATCGTTCCATGCGCGCTCGACCGCCTGCGGTGCCAATCCCTTGGCTGGTTGAGCCTGCGTCAGCTCACGCTCGTGTGACTCCCTCAAATATTCCTGCTCCGCCTCGTCAAGTTCTTCCGGTTTCGGCTCATAGCCTTGCCGATAGCGCTTGCGCCCGCGGGCTTCATCCGCAATGGCTTCGTGCAGTTCTTTGATTGTGGCCTGCTTGCCGGTACGTTCGACGTTCTCTGCGAGGTAGCCGGCTTCAGAGGCAGCCTCGCGGGCGCGATCCTCCGTCATGCCTCCTTCGCGGAAGAGGCGACCGAATCCGGGAACGAAGTCTTCCTTATCAAGGGTCGCGCGGAGGTCTGCCGTTTCCTTCAAGCCGCCGCGATGGGCGAGGAACTGCAACAGCGAAAGCTTTTCCTCATTCACCTTCCTGGGCGTTTTGATGCGCGGCGGCAATGGACCTTGCTTCGATCGCATGCCTTGACCGAGGATTTCTGCGCCTTCCTCGCGGTAGAGGTCTTCAGCAGTCCCACGGGCGCCTTTGAAGAGTGCGGCCCTGGTCTCATAGCGGGCGGCGATGAGCGCGCCTGCGGCTTCGGCTTCCTCCTTCGGACGGCCAGCGCGCATAAGCTGACGGGCTACGTCTTCTCGGATGAAGACGCGCTGTTGCTCAATCGTGCGGGCTGATGTGGGTGCGGGTGCAGGCTGTGGCTCGCCAGGTGCAACGGCTCGTTCGGGCGCTTCGACAGGTGGGCGTGGTTCACCTGCGGGCGCGGCGACAGGCGGCGCCTCGGTTTCCGTGGGGGCGACGGGGGCGGTAGGTTTGGCATGCTCGGCCTCTCGCTTCAGAAACTCGGCTTCCTTGTGCGGATAGGGGTCAGTGTAGAGATTGGGCGGCGGATTATCGTGCGGTTCTTTCTCGATGCGCTCGGCGAGAACATGCATCTGATCCTGGTAGCCATTCCAGTCGATGCCATCGGCTTCGACGGCTCTCTGTTCGGCGTTCAGGGCTTCGCGATGGGCGGTCTCATAGGATTCGCCGCGCATCATGCGCTGGTGTTCGTCGAGCTCGTGGATCGTCAGGTACTTGTCGGGCGCGAAGGTCTTGCCCTTGACGATCATTTCCGCCGGAACGCGATGGTCGATATTGACCGGCAGTCCGGAAGGCGTGTTGCTGGCACCCGCGACGTAGGGGACGGTATTGGCGCGGTTAACGTTCTCTGGTGCCGCCGCTGCGGTTGCGCCCGACTTCAGCAATTTTCGCTGACTGGCAATCTCTGTGGGCAGTTCGCGATTGAACGTGAATCCGTGCTTAACTGATTGCTCGGGGTATTCCGGTTTGATCAGCGGATGATCTTCGGGAATGTCGACGTACCAGACTGAATTGCCATCGCGCCAATTTTCCGCGTATTTTCGGTTCGATGAAAACCACAACGGATGATCAAAGCTCTCGGGCTCGCCGCCGTGATACATGCGGACCATGCCAGGGGCGACGGGCGGCTCTGCCGCGGCCTGCGGTGCGGCTTCCGAGGCGCGGGCCGCCTCCTGCGGAGCCAACTCCGGGAACCGCTCCTGAGCGCCCCTATAGGCCGCTGAGACCTTCGGGGCGAGGTCACGCATCGCGTAGTCCGTCTCTTGCAGGCGCTGGCGAATCTTGCCCATATCCGCAGACTGCGCCGCCGTATGCTCAGCGATGTAGGCTTGGTTTTCTTCCAGAAGAGGAGGAAGGCGCGCCTCGTATTTCTTACGAAGGCGGTTTGTGGTGTCAGGATCGGCAATGCGGCGCCGAAGATCGGCGATTTCTTCGGCGTGCGGAGCCTCGGCGGCTACGCGTTCGTCTCGGCCTTCTTGCAATTCATCGATCCAGCGGCGGAAGGTATCGCGGCGCTGGGTGAGTGCATCGTATTCCTTGAAGGTATCAGGATCGATCTGGCGGGCAACGGCATGGATATCGGTCGGGCCCGGAGGTGGCATTTGAGCGCCTTGCGCGGCAGGTTCTCTAGATATTCCAGGCACTTCCGCAGTGGGCCCCGGCGGGACTGCGACAGTCTCCGCCGGGGCTGCCGCGGTCGGAGGCTCGACACCCGTAGGCTTGGCGCCTTCCTCAGCCAGTGGTGCCACGCCCTTCCATGCCGCTTCGCCTCCCGGGCCGATTACGCCAAGCTCACGAGCGCGTTGTAGTTCTGCTATGGCGGCGGACGGTATTCCGCCGCGGAATTCGAACGTTGGGAACGCCTCCGGGACGGCCGCGACTTCGCCAAACAGTTGTTTTGTGCTGCCGAGACCGTAAGTGCCGCCAAATCCAATCCTGCCTGGATGCTCCTTAGCTTGGATATCTGGCAATTCCTGCCCCAATTGTGCAACTGCGGCTTGGCTGCCAGCAAGAGCGCCAGACATCGCATGAGCGCCTAGGGTCCAATAATAAGCAGCGGGCCTCAAAAGGGCGATGTTGGCGGCCCTTGCAATGCTCTTCGAACGCTCCGACCAATCGTCAAATCCAACCCATTTCTTCAGATTTGCTTCCTCCTCTTTGCTTGTCGGCGTGGCAGGACCAACATCATTGGCGCCATGTCCGAAGGCATCGAGCACGCGCCCGGCCGAATGCCATACGGTTCCGACCGGCCCATCATTGGAAAACAAGAAATCCTGAATCGGAGAAGCGACGTTTGAGCCCGTGTTGATCTGGCGTTGACGGCGCACCGCATCATCCTGACGGGAACCGAAGGCTTCTTCGGCTGTCGGAAGCGGCCTGGGGCCGAAGGCTTCTTCAGCGGTGGGAAGTTCGTCAGGCATTATCGCGATACCGGGACGTGAACTTCTTCGGGAGCAGCCACCGGAGCGGCGGGCGCGGCCGGTGGCATCGCCCTAATCCATCCGTTCCGAATGCCAGCCTCCATTGCCTGATCATAGGTTATGTCGCCCCTATGGAGGGCGGCCTTTAGCTCATCCGCGCTTTTCGCCGTGCCGATATCGAATTTCTGCCGGGAAAACATGCGGCTGAAGAAGCCGGGTTCTGCTGGCTTTTCTTCATTGCCAAACGGATTGTCATGCTTGAGATCGGCGGCAATCTCCTGCTGTGAGCGCTTGAAACTATTGATTGAGTTAAGGACCGAATGCGGACTATCTATCGATAGCAATTCAGAGGGCGTGCGGCCTTCTTTTTTGCCCTTGTCGTAGGCTTCAAAGAAGTGCGGAAGCCATTGCATGAACAATTCTTCGCCGCGCTCGTCCTTTATGCCGTAGCGATCGTCCTTGCCGCTGATATGACGATAGGCGTAATCCTGAGCCCGCTTTTTCATTATGTTTTCGGCTTCTGTCTCCGGATTCTTCGGCTTATAGATTTCCGCGGAGAGCTTGTCGTAACCAGAAATGGTTAGACTTTTTCCTACCATCGGCAAGAGCTTGCTTGGATCGGTTATCTTTCCGGGGTCACCCTGCGGTAGATTAACGGCATTAAATGCTTCGTAGAAGCCTGGACCGTACGTCTGTGTATCGTGGGCCATGTCGGGCCGCTTAGGAAGATATGTCAAAAGTTTCTCAACCGCTTCTCGGGTGAGAAGACCTTTTTGCCCATCAGCGACTACTTGTGACGCTGTAATTCTTGGATTTGGGCTATTCAAATCACCTAAGATTTCAAGTGTACGCGCATCCGAGGCCATCTTGGCGGCCTTCTCTTGCGCTTTCTCGGCGGCGCTGTCGTCGATCACTCCCGCATGTTCGATTTCGGCCATCCGGTTGACCGTCGCGACCGCGGCATTGAATAGCTGCGGCCGATCGCGCAAATCGGGATCGTCCATGAGGCGCTGAAGCGCGACGGCCCGCTTCTCTTGCCATGACGGCATGATGGCGGTCGGCAGATTGCTCTGCGGCATGACCGGAAAAGCTGCGGCGGTTGGCGCTTCAGTCTGAGCGCTTGTCGAAGGCTGAAAGCTCGCTGGCATGACGCGTTCTGGCGCGCCTTGCGTTGGCTGAACTCCAGCGGCCGAGGCTCCCTGCCCTCCCTGCCATGCACGAACCTGCTGTGTCAGCCACGAAGGCCAGCCTTCCCCGACGCTGGTCCCGTGATAATCCGTTCCCCAGGCGGCCCGGTCGCCCTGACGTACATCGACATGAATGGAATTCGATCGTGGATAAAAGCCGAATCCGCCGACGCGCGGATCGGAGAGGAACTGACTGACGACGGCTTTCTGCTGATCCGGATTTAGTCCCGTAAGGGACACATCTATCGCATTGCCATGCAGGTGCTGAGAACCGCGGGCGCCTCCGACCGCAGCGTTGTGTTCTGGGGAGCGATATTCCGAGGTGACCCTGAGAGGCACGCCGACATTTTCAAGCGCCGCCGCGGCGTCATTCTTGACCGCTGTCGTGGTCGATGAGAGGTGTTGCGTTCCATGCCCGTAGGCTTCTTCGCCTCGCGCTCGGCCTGCCGCCGCAGTGAGACCGCTTCGCAGAAACGCATCTATCTTGGTACGGCTTTCCGCATCGATATCGCCCATCTCGGAGCGGTAGAATTGCGCAGCGGCGATATAACCGCCTCCCGGTCCTTCTTTGTTGGCGATGGCCTTAGTGATCTCCTCGGCATAATGGCCGCGCCCTTTCGCAACAAGCTGATCGAGTGCCGGGCCTTCATAGCCTTGCAACTCCGCTTGATTGCGCACCTCAAGACCGGCCCTGAAAAGCTTTTGCTTGGCAGTGATTATGTCGCCATTTGACGCGAATAGAACCGCCTCGTTACCGAAAGCCTGCTCAGAAAGCGTAGCCGTGTTCTTCTGGTAGGTCTTTTCCTGAGATGCGGCGTGCGATGAAGCGAGCTTATATTGCTCATCCAGAGAACGCCGCGTCTCCTGCATGAGCATCTGCTTGGTGTAGGGATCGGGGGCGTTAGCAATTGCGTCGTTGTACAGGCCTTCCAGGTTTTTCTTATGCTCCGGAAGGGCACGCTGGGCAGCAGCGCCTTGAAGCTGAAGGAACTGACTGCTGAGATCGGTTGCCTGATTCGTAAACGTGGAATGCAAGTCGGATGCACGGGTGCGGTCTTCTATCTCTCTCTGTTGACGAGCGATCTGAAAGCCTTCGTTGCTGACTTTCTCGACACTTTGACCAAAGCCTTCCAGCGAGCGCGCAACGGCACCACCGAACATATCGGAATCGGCGTGGATATTCTCGAAATCACCTCCCGGAGCGCCGGTCGGATCGCGCGATGGCAGCAATGCACTATCAAGATTGATCGGATAGCCGGCCATCTCTTATCCCCAATCCATTCCGTGGTCGACAAAGGACGCGGACGGCAAGAAGTCTGATCCTCCGCTGCCGCCAAAACTATTTTGCCATTTCAAATAGTTCCCGCCGACTGTGCTAGCCCCAGATAGCAACGAGCCGGCCGCGCCAATATCTCCCGCAATTTCCGCTTGTTTCGATTTCATCGTATCGAGTTGCGATTCTGCTGTGAAATTCCCGGCTTGCACTTCGTCGGCATAGGCTTTCTTCGCTGAATCCGACCGGATCGTCAGATTGTCCAGCATGCCCATTTCTTGGGTTCCGGCACGCACTGCGGTCGTTGATCCGGTGCCCACATCGACTCCGGAAGCCGCCGCATAGGCTTTCTCCTTGCCGATGATAGCCCGCGTCTTGAGGCCCTGATTGACGGCCGCAGCCTCTCCGGCCTGAGCATCCCAGACTTCATTTTGCCGAGCGATCTTTGCATTATTGGCCGCGACTTGCGCCTGATAAGCTGCTGCGGCCGAGGCGGCTTGGCCGCTCTCATACTGGCCGTATGCTGAGGTCGCAACTCCCAGCCCACCTATGACAGCCATCGAAACCGGATCAATGCCCATTTCAGACAGCCATCCAAAACTTGCGGAATTTCACGTTATGCGGCGGTGTCGCTTGCGGTTCGTCCAACGTAAATCCTAGCACCTGAAGAAATCGGCAAGCACAGCGATAATCAGCCGCCACAAGTCCTTCCAGTCGGCGCTTCCTGCTCATCATGTCCCAGACTTGCCCTCGGGCCTCACGAACGAAAGACAGCGGAAGCGTCTCGATGATCGGCGCGGTCAAGAGCCACGGATAGCCGATGTCGCCCAGCATCGAACCGCCCAAGCCCCAGACGGCCGCGATCTGCCCTTCGATCAGCGCGGTGCGGCGGAAGATCGCGTGCTTGAAAGACTTCCGCAGGGCTTCGGCCGGCGTCGTTCCAAGGCTTGTGACTTCAAGGCGATCGCCGTCGCGGAGATTGCGGGCGAGACGGTAGATATCAGCGATCTCGGCTTCACGGATGAGGTACATCCGCTATCCGTTCTGGTCGCCCACTTCGAAGGTTGGAACAAATGCGGCTATGTTCATAGGGAGAGGTAGAAGCTGCTGTGCCGCAACCATTCCTGGGCTCGCTTGCCAGCCATCCCAATTGGCCCAATCGTCACCGATCGGCATGAACTTGTCGCCGGAGAACAGCGGCAGCGCGGCCGTGGGAATTCCCGCATTCGGCACTTCCGGCAAATCCGTCATGTTCGACCATGGGATTTCCTGCTGGAAGTCGAGCGTCGAGGCCACTGGCTGATTTGCCCCGACTTGAACGCCACGGCTTGCTTCCAGCCGCACCGTGACGCCCTTCACCACCTTCCGCTTGCCTTGGATCGAGCCTTGCGAAGCTTCCTCAAGATGAAGCGCCTGCAACTGCGCCACGAAGGGCAGACCGATCTTGATCGAGGAAGCGGCCGTTCCGAGCGTAACGGTTCCGTTTACGACGGTGGTGAGCGGAATCACTTGCCCATCCGCCAATCCCGTGACCTGCATTCCCTCCAAGTGATTGAGATTGGTGATGACGGTGACGGGCGTGGTGATCGTCCAGTTTCCGGAAGAGGCGGGAATCGGAAGCTTGTTCGGATCGTTCGGAATCGTCTTGACGATCGGCACCGTGATGGCGGCAAGCACTTGGGAGGGCGTATTGACCGCACTGACGGTCGCCTGCCCGCCTCCGATACGGATCACATCGCCCGCAGTTGTGTTGCCAAAGACCGGCGCAGAAGCATTGAAAAGCACGTTCTGCGAGACGAATGGCACGAAGTTTGCACCGGCGCCGGTCGGATCGTTGATGATAACAAAGGTGCTCGGCGAATAGTTCTGGCCCTGCGCTACGATCGTGAAGCCATTCACCACACCAGCGGCTTGTGTAAAGGCGATCTGACCGCCCGTTCCCGTACCAGCCGGATCGATGATCTGGCCTGATGGATTCGTGTAGCCTTGCCCTCCATTGGAGACGAAGCCTCCGGTAATGTTTCCCGGCCCCACTGCGGTGGCTACTGATAGCGTAGCGTTCGGGGCTGGCTGTCCAAGCGCCAGGCCGGCGTCGATGCACCACGGCGCCTCAGGGCCATCCCAGAAACGATTGTCCATCCGCTCGATGTAATAGGCCCATTGGCCGATCGGCACCGAGGCGCTTCCGGGAATGAAGCGCTTCACCACGAAATATGGCACATCGACGGGCGGTTCGCTGGCGATGGCGACGCTTTGAAAGAGGCCGTTGGTATCATGTCTCGCCCAGCCGGCAAGCTGTTCCTCCTTGTCGTATGTCAAAGACAAAGCCTTGCCGTCGTCGCGCACGGCCCAAACGATTTTCCAAGGTATGCGCGACCATCCCCATGAGATGATCTGGAAACCTTCGAATAGTTGATTGGAGAGGACGGAGAGGTCGTTGCCGGCGTACACGTTGGAGAAGAAATTGTATTGAAGATCGCGGACCGTGTAGCCGAGTTCCTGCACATAGAGGATGTCGTAGCCGGCTCGGATCGGTGGCACGCGCGGGGAGAAGCCATAGGACTCCTGCGGTTGCGCGCTCTCGGAGGCGGGCGTGAGCGGCGAGCCTGCGCCCGACGTTCCGGCCACCTGCCACGCATCCAAGCCGGTAGCGACGATCAAGCCCCCAGGCATTGGCAGCGTCCATTGCACCGTGTTGACCTGTTGCGCCCAGGGTGTCATCACAATCGCATCGCTATCGATCGGCGGATCGGATGAATCCATGTTCGTAAATGCGCCGGTCTGAGACAAGAACATCGTGTCCGGATTGTTGAGCGTAGCGGAATAAATGCGCCGCTGCTGGAAATAGCCGGGGACTCCGGGGTAGGTACCGGTTTGCGGACCGATGGTGACGAAACCTGTCGCGCCCGTTCCTCCTCCGGAATCGGAGATAACGAGGGCGTTTCCTGGCAAATAGCCTCCGCCTGGATTCTCCACGATGAAACCCACGACTTCGCCAGAAACGATGATTGGAATGATGATTGCATTGGAGCCGGTCGCCGTGGTGATCGACGCGGATACGGTCGCCTGAGTATAGCCGGTGCCGTTGGCCGTGACCGTACCGCTTATGATCTGGCCGCGCGAAAACGGATTAAGATGAAGCGGCGGCGTGACCGTAAAATCCGGCGACACATTATTGTCAACGAACTGCGTACCGACCGCAGAACCGGCGAAGCCGAATGCTGATCCGATCGGAACACTCTGGGGTGGATTATTACCCGGCGTTGGCCCTGTGTTCCACACCGCGGCTGGCGCTTTGTATACGTTGTAGGAAACGGCACCGGATGTCGCAGCCCACGTCACGGTAATTGATCCGGCCGTAATGGCAATATCGACCGATGATACGGCGTTTGTGCCATTGGGTGTATAGGCGATGGGCGATGCAATGCTTTCCTCGCCATTGATATCGATCGCGGTGACGCAGAAGGCATATTGAGCGGCAGGCACGTTAAAGGCGTTGCCAGTCCCGTTGTTGGCTACGGTGGTCGAAGGCACAGCGACGCACGAGGTGGGCGCGCCGATCGCCGATGCGAAAGTGGTGGTGACGAAATTCCAATTGTTGGCTGCTAACCTCGAAAGATCGGCCGGCTGATATTCAGTACCGGTCGCCTGATTAACGCAGCATAGCGTCATCACATCTGCGGATTGCACGACCTTGAGATATTGCAGGTCTGGAAGCGCATAAGGAATCTGCCGATTGGTGAAGAGGCGAGCGAAGGTGCCTCCTGAGACGTAGGCTCCGAAGCCGATAGAATTGATCGGATTGTTGAAGAGGCCATTAAGCGTGAACGTATTAGTCGTCGCGCCCGCGACGACGAATGTCCTGGAATTGAGCTGCGTCATGCCGACGAAGCCGTTCCCGAAGACCCAATCTCCGTTTACGAAGCCATGGGCAGCCGATGTGACGACCGCAGGATTCGCCTGGGTGACATTGGTGACGACCTTCGGCGTTTCGAGAACGAAGCCGCCGTTAGCAATCACCCGCATATAGGGTGTGCCATTGACGTCGACGCCAAATTCCAAAATGTAGGACTGGAAGATATTGAATTGAAATGTCTTTAGAACTGGCGGCAACGAGGACGGAGAGGCCGGAGTGAGAGATTGACCAACCCATGCCAAGCCAGCGCGCGACGATCCTGGTCCCTTGTACGAGACGAAGCAGTTCCGCATGACGGAACAGCCTTGCTGTACTTTCTGCGCTTCGACCCTTCCCCAAGTACTGGGCGAAAGCTCGCCGCTACTAAAGGAGGATTTTATTAGGGTGACCGTCAATAGGAAATTCCGTCAGGCATGCCGATCGCCGCCCAATTCGCAATGAATGGACCGCTTGTCTCTCCAGAGAAGAGACCGCTCCAGCCAGCCCCGACATTGCGGGCCTCCATCCAATCCACACGGATATCGCTGGTTGTAATCCCCTCATTGCCATCAGACATCCTGGCGGCGTTGATCAGCCCCACCGCGAGTTGCACCCGCATGGATGTGAGAGCTTTATCACCCGTGATCGGTAGCGCGAACCATGCTGCAAGCGTGCCGATGACGGCATTCTGCAAGCTCGCGTCCCATAGATCGGGGTTGGCGATGCGCGCCGTATAGACCCCTTGGGCAAGCTGAGCGTTGGTGAGAATGACCTTGACCGGATTTCCGTCCATGTCCCTGTCGATGGCGGGAACGAACGGCATGGATGTGGTAACGAGGGGCATATTGATTGCCCCGAGGTTCGTCATCAGTGCTGTGGTGACGGAGCCGGTAAACTGCCGCGGTTGCGGCATGACAAAACGCAGCAAGAGGCAATCGTCGGGATACTCATACTCATAAAGCCAAGGGATCGGCGGGAGCGGCAGCGTCGTGCCGGCGGGATTCTCAGGCGTTCCAGTGGCGGCCTTCAGCAAGGTCAGCGCTACTTGCACACGGGCGGAATTCCAATGCGCGGCCCGAAAGACGGCGTCCGTCTGCGTCTGATAGTAGAGCGCGGCCGTCGCGGCAGCAACACTGTTCGGAGGCGATGGCGGACTGATGCTCGTGATGCTGGCGATGCCCGGGGTCCCCGAGCGTCCGAGCTGGCCGAGGGCCATGCTGCAAAGGTCAACGGGGCTGGTCATAGGATCAGCAAATCCCGCTGGCGGCTGCGCCGACTGCCGTCAGATAAATATTCGTCCTGTGGCAAAGATTGGTGATGTCCGTTTGCGTGAGGCCGCCACCGATGCTTGCCATGGCAATCTGCTTGCCGCTGCCATTTATCGCATTTCCGCTATCATTTGTTGCAAGCACATAGAGACTGAAATTCTGCGCCGCGGATGTATCCGCTGCCGTGATGGCCAGCGAGGCGTTCTTGTATCCCGTCATCGTCGTCGATACCGTGCGGTTGCCCAAATAATGACCGGTCGAATCCGTATTGGCAAATACTGTAAAATTGAACGCGCTATTGTTGATATCAACATAGAAATTATCGTCATTAAGCCGCGGCCTTAACCGTGTGAATCCGACATTAGCTGTTCCGATGGCGTCTCCGCCGCTGCTGTCTTGCGTATTGGTCAAGCTCCATACCGACAAGTGAGCGCTGTCCTGCGCATAATGGCCACCCGAACTCGACGGAATATATCCCGTGTCTATAAACCGGGTTGGCGTTGCCGCATCGTTTCCTGTGTAACCTTTATTTTGAACCCACGGAGGGCTTCCGCTTGCAGTTCCGTTAAAGCTCGCGGATACAAGATTAAGGAGCGAGGTCGGAGCATTTTGCGTCGCAAACATGTAAAGCACATCGAGCTTTGCGAACACGCCGTCCACGACCAGGCCGCAAATGAAGTTCGAATACCCGTCGATATGGACCCTGTCCAAGCCTGATGTACGGGCAAGAAACGATGTTGCCTGCGAACATGTAAGCGGCGTCGGAATCGATACATTGCTGACCGTGCTGATACCGCCATCAAAGTTTGCGATGTTGCCGCCCGTCTGTGGCGCGATGGCGAATGCCTTTACGGAGAATATTCCCGAACTTCCGCTTTGGTAGGCACCGGCATCATTTGTCCCTTTGGGGAGATAGAAAAACGCGCTCGGAAACGCATAACCGATAGCGGGAGATGTGGCTTGGAGATGCAAATTTCCGATTGTCGCGCTCGTTTCATCGACGTAAAAAGGGTCCTTGTTCGGCTTATTATTGGCATTAACCCAATACGTCGTATCATTATTAAATAATTTAAGTCCACCTGAACCAAAAATGACATTATTGAAATATATGAGGTTCGTATCGACCAACCTGCCATTTCCGGCTATCATTGAATTTGTGCATTGATTGCCGCCGAAGCAGTACGGATTAATCGTATCGACTGCATAGGCGACGTTGCTGTACCAGGCTCCATTTATTGTTCCGGATTGACTAAGATCAGCGACTAATCCCTGAAAGCTGAGATCAAGCCCATTGTGATATGTCGAGTTATTCGCGACCGTCGTATAGTACGTCCCGAACATATGGACGCCACGACCGCCGTTGAACTGTGAATCGTTGAACGAGACCAATGTCTGGTTATTGACATAGTTATAATCCTGCGTTCCCGTTCCGCCACAGGAGACGCCGCAGAACGTATCCATGATGATGCCGTTGCCGTCAGAATGGCCTCCATTTTCTGTATAGAAAATATAGGTGCCGCCGGCTTGCGTGCATGTCGCTGGCCTCGTCATCGTAATAGTGCCGGCGACGATTGAGCTGATATACGTCATCGGCTGAACACATGGTCCTGCAATCAGGGTCATCGGCACGAGCGTCGCCGCAGTCATTGCCTGACTGCCGACTGTCTGTGAATTGTTGATGGTCCAGGTCGTGCCGGAACCGCCGGTTATTACCGTGCTCTGGCTGACGGCCGTCGATGTGGCGCCGCTAAGCACCTGTCCCACGACGAGAGCCGGAGAAGCCGGGGCAGTCAATGTCGTGCCGGCAATCGATCCGGTGAACGAAACGGACGTTCCGGCCGACGCCAAAGTATCGAGCGTGAGATTGGAATGAGTGCTTGCCGTCGTGGTGAACGATGCTGCAAAGCTGGTGCAAAGCGGGCAACCGTTGTCATGCACAAAATTGAATGACACGATATTATTGAACGGCGCAATCGTGAGGTCGGCTGCGGTACGCGTATAGGGTGGATACGGATTGAGGTTGTCGCCTAGACGCTTCAGGGAGACGTAGCCGATGCCGGAGCCCTGGAAGCTGGATTGCCACGCGTTGTTGTATATTTCATTGTGGATGGAAAAATAATACTCGCTATCCTGAAGCCCGATTCCAGCCTGATTGCAATTGTGGATTTTGTTGTTGAGAATCCACAGATGATGACTTGGCGTCGTCGTGCTCGGAATGCTGGACACGATGCACGCCACGGCTCCGCCGAAATATGAGTTTGGATCGATTCCGCCGTTGATGTCGAATCCATCGATGACGACATAGGGCGCGGTGACGGCCCAGAAATTTCCAGTCGCGCCACCGCTATTGGTGATCAAACAGGCATTGAGCGTCTGGCAGCGATAGACGACATAACCCGTCGGCGCAGCAAGATTGCCGCCCCGCGAGGTCGTAAATGCGGTTGTCCAAACATACGTGCCGGCTGCGACGTTGATGCAATCGCCTGGGGAACGGGTGAGCGCATTAGCATGTTGAATCGTAAGCCAGGGAGCACCGATGCTTCCGTTGTTGCCATCGTTCCCGGTCGTCGCGACGTAATAGTTGGTGACGCAACTATAGATTAGTCCAATCCCGCCGCTATAGGTCGGATTGGCCAGCAGAGAAGCGCTCGGCCCCGGAACCTCGACGGCCCCAGCCCTCAATACCGACAGCAGTAGAAAAAACAGGATTCTACTGAATATCGACATAGATGCTGTCTCCCGTGGTCGAGCATGTCGCGAAGATGACATCCTGATTCACGAACGGAAAATAGCGCGTATAGGCTTGCCCTGGATTTAAGACTATCGACGCCGAAGCGACCGTTATGGTCTGCCCTTGCACGGTAATGTTGCTTGATGTCGTCGTTGTGCCAGGGGTGATAGATGGCTGAATATTATTTCCGAATATGACATAGCAAACGTCAGTCCCGGAAATTTGATTATTTTGTATCGTCAGCGAATGTCGCGGATTCGGAATGGCCGGCGATGCTGTCGCGAACGGCATTATGATCTGATAGGTCAATCCGGTCGTGATGGTTCTGGAATAATTGAACGATTCCGCATTGATCGGCGGATAGAAATTGATCTGGGCCATCAGGGCTGTGATGCCGAGCCCCGCCGCAAATCCTCCAACACCAACAAACTTCGCAGCCGTCTTATTCATCTCAATTATTCCTTCGCCGGAAGTACCGGCTTCTGCCACACGTCACCGATCAGCACTTGATACAGCGGCTCGTCGACGCATTCGGGTGGCTTGCGCACGTTATCGTTGAGGGTGTCGATTACCTCATGCGCTGCAACGACGGTGCGATGCGGCCCGATCTCGTGATCATCGAGGTGGAACACATAGCCGGGCTCGCGGATTTCGCCATGCATCTGGGCGCGGGCGCGAAGACGGCAAGTCTGAGTCATGATTTCACCTTCACGGTTGTCCAGACGCCATTGGTGAAGACCTGCACGAGACTTTGTTCCGTACCCTTACTGCCATTAGAGGAGATCGCGGTCGTGCGGGTGGCAGTCGTCGGCGTGCCGGGCGGCAGGATGGTTCCCGCCGGAACGTTCGTATTGCCGATATTGGAGGCAGTGAGCAGCCGCACGCTTCCGCTTGCAGGTGCGATTGGCGTTGGAATGACGACCGGGATAACGACAGGAACGACGGGGGCCGCAACCGCCTTCACGTTGCCGTTGAGCACAAAGTTGTCGGCGACCTGAAGCGTCGTGCCGGCCGGCTGCAACGACCCAGCAATAACGCAGGTTCGCAGGATGAGAATGAACATGACGGCTAGTTAAGCCCGGGCGTCAGGTTGGTGACGGCGGCCGGTCCAGATGCCGGAACCGTTACGGATACTCCACCGCTGACAGCACCCGGATTGACCGGAGTTGAGTTATCGTTGACCTGTACGACAAAGGTGTGCGTTCCGGCACTCAGCGTCGGTGTCGTACAGGCACTAGTTGCCGTCGTCGGCGGTACGGTCACTGGGCATGCAACAATCGTCCCAGGCTGCCCTGGTACGGGAAGCGTCGCGTCATAGACGACGAAAGCGCCGATCGCCGTCAGCGGCAGCGCCGTACTGTCCTGCCGCAGGGTCGGCCACGTCCACGTCAGGGTGACGGTGTGTGCGTTGGCGGCGGTACTGATCGCGAGGCCAAGGGCGCACAACGTAGTTAAGCGCAGGGTTTCCCACATAGTTGAGCTTCCTTTTGTTCCGCAATCTGATAATGCGCGTGCCAGGGTCACGCGGCATCTTCATCTTCTTCCCTGGTGCCGCCATAGAAACGGCCACGCCTAGCCTCCGAACGCTCCATGGCCTCCGTAGCCGGGTCTTCCTGCTCGGTCACATCCATGTCGATGATTTGCAGCTCGACGCGGCACTTGCCGGTAGACGCGTCCTTGTGCGCGCTGGTGACCATGGCAGTTGCCGTGAACTCGATATAATCGCCGGGCGCCGGCATATCGCCAGACAGGCCGAGCTTCTCGATCAGCTCATCGTCGAGGCAGATGCAGCAGCCATAGGGATATTGCGGGGCAGATGATTGCACCGCCATCGATGGCAAGCCCATTTCGTGCTGCTCAGCGGGAGTTCTGGCAAGGCTGACCATTATTTTCTCCGAAATGAATGTTCTAGCGGACCGGGCTTGATACCGGCTATGCGGGACCATCAGCAGTGAGCGCAGTCCCATCCCCCTCAACTGGTCTCACCGCAACAGTATGACCGGACTTTGCCACCGCAGGAAACTCGCCTGGACATCTTCAAACCAGCAGGCTCTGCAAATGGCCGAGTAACCCGACAGTAACCCCTGCGGCCTCACACTTGGGAGCGTGTTCCTTCCACGCCGCCGCTAGAATTCTTATGCCGCATTCGGCTGCGCGACCGCGGCTGGCGTGCCGGCTGCTGCGCCTGCGCCGGCTTGGTTCATCGCACCGGGCGCAGGCTGGCCCCCCATAGCTCCGGCACCGGGCGCATTGGCCATCTCGTCGTCGTGACGCGACGCCATCGACATGAGTTCTTCCTCATGCTGTTTGTTGAGCGCATCGCGGGCCTTGGAGTGACGGCCATGAGTTTCGCTACGCTCCTGCGCGTGCCGCTCGTGCATGTTGTTGGAATGGCCACCTCCGCCATCCTTCTTGCCGTCTTTTTTTCCGTAGTGATCGCGGAGGGCCATGGTTATGGGTCCTTTACGGATTGAGAACGGCAGTGATCGTCGCCGGATTCGGGTTGGCGAGAACTGCCGGCACCGTTACAGAGGCGACATTCGAAGCTGCCGACATATGCCCGGTCGTGTCGTTTACGACCACGTCGAAGTTGTGAACGCCGACGCTGAGAATATCGGTCGTGAAACTCGTCCCGGCGCCCTTTACAGTGCCGATCGCCACATCCGGAGTCGGCGACGTAAGATCGAAGATATCGGTGTGATCGATCTCGTCAGGACCGAAAGAAGTCCCATCCGTTCGTGCGGTCGGAAGGACGATCGTAATCGTTGCGGTAGCCATAGGTTGTTTACTCCTCGGGTTATAACGGAGGTGAAGATCGAGCCGCCTGATGAAAGCCGGCTTCGGTGGAACCTTGGATGGCGGTGGATGATGGTGGAACGGCCACCGCATGTTTAATCTTTCTGTTTGTCGTACCATTTAGCCCCGCGGGGCTTCGAATCGAAGCGAACGCAATATCCATCCGGACTGATCACGCCAGCAACGCCTTGGCAGGCATCGGGCGGCAGGAAGTGTCTACATCCGCGGCAACTATCCTTGCCGCTCGGTTTGTTCTGGTAGCGAACTTCCTTCTGAGAAAACTTCGCCATCTATCCGGACTTGTGGTCGTACCACTTCTTGCCTTTGGAAGCCTTCATGCCGACCTCGGCGAGGCGCGCCTGCTTGCCGAGTTTGCCGGGCGCATCTTCCTTCTCGCTAGCGAATTGCGCCGTGCTCTTGCCGGCCTTCGCAGCCTTGGCTTTGAATTGCCCATGACTTCCGGCGAAAGCTGCTTTCATCCAATGCTTGGCCATCGGTTACCTCGGAGAGGGAAAGGCTAGGTGGCCGCTCGATAGGAGGCATCCGATTAGCGCAAAGCAAATGTAAATCACGATGATCGCAACGAACGCCCACACGACGATGTTGATTGCCGCCATGATGACGCTGCCGCTG
>Ga0137410_10000469_pt1 | contig 28492 bp, 46 predicted proteins | sample CZODoug1_16funga_FD_108878 | JGI IMG/M metagenome (GOLD analysis project Ga0137410, IMG submission 108878) | Vadose zone soil fungal communities from Angelo Coast Range Reserve, California, USA - CZODoug1_16fungal (Illumina Assembly) | ecosystem: Environmental > Terrestrial > Soil > Vadose zone... | reverse complement strand
TTTTCTTCCGCAGGTGGATCAGAAAGTGCGCCACGTCGGCGAGTCCTTCTGCCTCGAGATCCCGGCGATCGCGATACGCTTCCCAGGCAAACCGCGAGATCCAGATCTCGAGTCGGTTGTGCAGTTGTCGGAGCGAGCGACGCCGATCGGAAACGCACCGGCGCGGAGGATCTAGTGATTTTGCTTCGGCGGTCGTGGTCGCAACCTCGAGCGCGATGAATTTGCATCGAAACACTGCAAATTGCAAGATCTTTCCTGATCCGGGGGGAGGCTACCTACCTGTCTCACCGCACAGTGAGACAGGCTCAAAAAACGCTGTAACCCTAGCAGGCTCTAGCGTGTGCGGGGGTGTGCGTGGTTTCAGAAATGCCGCACACTTAAGTACCTGTAGAATCAGCACGCAATGTGCGGGTTTTTAGGGGTATCTGTTATAAAGAAAGAAGATAGTTCTTTTTTGTGCGATATTCCCCCCCCGGAGACGCTTACCTTTCGCCACCTTTCGCTGTCGGATAAACCTTACAAAAACTCGTAGTACTTTTTAAAAGAGGGGGGGGGGGACACCCACCCCGCACAAGGATTTTAGCAAGTCCCATGCATGCATACACTTAACCTTCGAAAATGCATAAAATACCGCACACATACCGCACATGTGCGCACATGCCACTTGATTCTAAAGGGGTTAAAACGAAAAATGTATAATCACCGCACGTTTTGCATAAAAGCCCGCACAAATTTCGCACATTTCTGTAAGGACAGAAACTCACTTGATCTTGAGAAAAAATATAGGTAAGTACTACTACTCGTCGGACGTAGGTTTTTGCCCGCTCTGGAACTTTTTTCGCATGCGGTAGACTTGGAACCGGGTGAGGTGCAGGATCTCCATAATGTCGCGATCCTTCTCGCCGTCTCCAAACATCGCCCAAACTTGCTTCTCGATCAGACCGCGTAACGGCTTCCGCGTCCATGTTGCGCTACCGTGCTCGTCGGTCGTGAGCCGGATCTCGAACGGTTGCACGGCTTCCCCTAGAGCTCGCCCGCGAATCTTTTCAAAATGCACCTCGGCGCGGAGCCCGTCCTCGGGCGTGTAGTCGCTCGGCCGCCGCAAATTGATCACCAGGTTGAGCACGTCCTCGCGGTTCGAGGTACCACGCTGGCCGCCGCCTTTTCCCGCGTGATGGCAAAACAGCGTGGTGTATCCGCAACGGCGCAGTTTCAAAAACCACTCTTGCACCATCGCCCAATCTTCCGTCTCGCGTTCTTCACCGGACGGGATGAGCGAACTAAGATTGTCGAGTACGATGAGCTCGCCGCCTTTGAGCTGATCCTCGATGCGCCGCCGCCCTTCGGCGGTGATGATCTCCGGCGTGCGCTCCTCGAGATCCGGGGTGATAAACCGCATCATGCCAGGAGCCGGGATCTTTCCCTCGTGTCCGATCGAAACGTAGCGCATGCGCTCCTGCAACTCCGTCGCGTCCATTTCTCCGTCAACGTAGAGCACCGGCCGCGCCTCGGGGATCCCCCACACAAAAGCATTGCCCGCGCCGATGGCGATCGAGTAGGTGAGCTCGAGGGTGAAAAATGTTTTCCCGCTGCCTCGCCAGGAATAAATCATCGCGATGGACTTCACCGGCAGGATCGGCTCGAGGATGAACGTCCGCGGCGGCATGTCCATCGTGAGGATCTCCGGCAGATCGACGGGCTTGTGCCCGGCGCGGGCGGTGATCGCCGACTTAGAAAACAACTCAAACTCGCTGTACAGATCCTCGAGCGTGTCGCCGCCGTCCCAGGCGCGGCGTTGCAGCTCGTCGGTTTTGAAAATCATCGCGCGGAGCAGGGACTTCTCTCTCACGATCTTCGCGTAGTGCTTCAAATTCGTCGGGCGAGGATTGCCGTCGGCGAGTGAAGCGACGTAGGCGGCGAGCTCGCTGTCGGCTTTCAACTGATCGGCGAGCGTGAGCAGCTCGATCGGTTTTTTTTCTTTCTCGAGTTGCAGCATCGCCAGGAAGATCCGGCCGTTGGCGGAGAGATCGCTGTTTGACTTATGGTAGAAGTCGGCGGAGTTTACGATCTCCGCAGCGTCTTTGAGGACTTTGTTGTCGAACAGCACGGCGCCGAGGATGTAGCGTTCAGCGTCGAGGTTTTGCGGGAGTGGCTTTTCGGAAAAACTTTTTGCGTGGATCGTGGACGCGCTAGGCATTGGCAAGAAACTCCTAGCGAATGTGGGGACGACGGTGCTCCTTGCCCGAACAGCGCCGCCCCCGCGCTCGCGATAAGGTTAACCTCCGGATCGGCACGGAGCATGCCTGTACCAAAGGACAGGTGTCAACTATTTTCCGGGGGTCGGTGTCGTGTCCGTATCCTCCGCGGCGGAAGCGAAGTAATCGACGAATTGCGCGACAAACTCCGGGAACCGCGGCGCCGTCGCGATCTCGCCGAGAATCGGGTCGGCTTTGACGAACGCGGCGAATTTTTCCTCGTCCATGGACGCCAGGAAATTGCCGAGTTGATCGTCGATGGAGTCGAGCCATTCGGCGATTAAGTCGCCGCTTTTTCCGGCGGCGAACAGTTGCACGGCTCGCGCTTTCACCCATTCTAAGTTAGGCGCGACAAACAGCGGCTTCGGCGTGGCGGGCTCCGTCTCCGGCGCGGCGACGACTCGCGACGCCGGAGACTCCGCGGTCGGAGCAGCGGCCGCCGGGGTTGCCGCAGCAGCGGCGAGCGCCGGTGCGGGACGTGCGGCGGGTTCAACAGGGACTCGGCCCGAGCGGATCTCCGCGACACGCGCGTTGTTTCGCGCCGCGTCGGCAAAGCGGTCCGCGATCGGCGTAACTTTTTCGATGATCGTCGGCGCCGCATCGATCAGCGAAGTCACCCAATCGCGCTTTCCTCCGCCGCCGCCGCCCATCATCCCGGCGATCTCCATGATCTCTTTGATCTCCGCCGCCATGCTCTTGCGCTCCGCGCCGATGATCCCGAGCTCTTTGAGAACTTTGATCGTCTCGACGAGCGAGTTTCCGCCGCCGCCGTTGCCGGTGAGTTGTTGCAGCGAAGCGAGTCCGGCGATCAGCTCCTTCACTCCCTCGGGTTTCGGCATCGCCGTCGTGAGTTGCTGGATCAGCGCAATCGAGTCTTTGACGGCCGGATCCTGGGCCGGGTTTTTCGAGGCTTGCAAACTCTGCAAATGCTTGAGCAGCGTCTCGAGAATCGCCGCGGTGTCGGACGGCGGAGGGGTTTGCGTCGCCGAGGTAGACACTGCCCACGGATTTTTCGCCGGGCCGTCCATCTCCCAGGAATGCTTCGCGATCAGCGTCACGCGTCCGGATCCGTCCGCCGCCGGTCCGCGGAGCAGGGCGTCGTACTGGCTCCCGCCGAACTCGTCGAAGATCTGATCTTCGTTGACGAGCGGATTTTCCGCTTTGTAGGTTTTCACGTAGCGGCCGAGTTTCTGCGGCTTGGTTTGCGCGAGCGGATAGCGGTACAGCGAAACGTGATGTTTCTTCCAGTCGTCGGCCGTGAGGCTTTCGATGTACTTCCAAAAATCTTCCGAGGGTTCAGGCAGGGGAGCTGCAGCAGGAATGACGGCTTGCTCGACCGGATCGGTTACCACCGTCGTCGTCGTTTTTGTCGAGACTTTTTGCAGTGGGGCAGCTTTTGCGGTTGCCGATGGCATGAGTCGCACCTTTTGTCGAAGTATTTGCCGCTTGCGACCGTCAAAACACCGCCCCGGCACTCAGTTGTAGTCCATACACCGCTAAGTGTCAATCGTGCGGTTCACGTACCGTTCACGTCGCACCGATGGTGCCGCGACAAAACGGCGGCGTGACGTGCAGCGTTGCACATTCGGACGTGTTTTCGCGCTTGACATTGCCATCCGCAACCGGGGATTAGAACTATGGTCGCACCTTTAGAGGGACGGCAGGCGATCACACGGCACCGCCCAAAAAATGCCGCGCGAAACTGCCGTCCCATCTCATCGATCGAGCTCCGGATGTGCCCACACTTGTCCAATCGGAACCTCTTCTCGCCGGTGACGATGGCACCGCGCAAACCGTCGCGCGGATCCGCGGCTACGTCCGCCAGGGAAAGAACGATCCCTTCGTCAACTGGAAAACCGGGCAGATCCTCCGCGCGGCGGCCGTGCCGAGTTACGACGATGCCGGAGAGATCCGCGCGATCTTCGCTTGGGTGCTCCGTAACATCCGTTTTCAGAAGGATCCCGTCGATGCCGAGGCGCTGCGGTGGGCCGCGACCACGCTCAAGTGGGGTTTCGGCGACTGCGACGACATCAACGCGATCCTTTTGCCGTCCATGCTCAAAACGGCCGGACACCACGTTCGGCTCGTTACCATCGCTTCACACCCCGGAGCTCCCGAACAATTCAGTCACGTTTACTGCGAAGCGAACCTCGGCGGCCGCTGGATCCCGCTGGACGCGGCGCGGAAGGGCACCAGTTTCGGGAGCGCACCGTCGCGCTACTTTCGCAAGCGCGTATGGTCGCTCGAGACGGACGGCTATCAGGATCTTCGCGGGCTCGGTTGCGGCGCGGGGTGTTCGATGAGGCGCCGCACACTCGGTACGCACATGCGGCTCGACGGCTTGGGAAGATATTACCGCGCGAGCGGGCTCGGTGATTTTGACTGGTCGGGGTTCACCGATGTGTTGAACGCCGCGGGCAAGACCACGAGCTCGATCATCGCCGCGGCCAGAGCTCCGGCCGGATTCGTCTATCCGTCGATGTCCACGTATCCGCCGGTGACGCCTCCCGGCGTGCAGGCAGGCGGGACGATGAACCTCAGCAACCAAACGCTGATCATCGGCGGGATCGCCGCGCTCCTTGCCGTGGTGCTTCTCTCGAGGCGCGGCGGATGAGTCGATACCTGCAAACTTCCACGGGCAACCCTTACGGGCATCGCCCCTGGGCCACGCGGCTCTATACCGGGTTCGAGAACTACGGTTTTTTGAAACAGCCGCAGAACACCATCATTCGCGAGGACGTGAACATGCGTCCGGAAATCTATCGGCCGCCGGAAATGAAAGCGGCGGCCGGACTCGGCAGCGTCACGCTCGTCGGCGGATCCGGAAGAATTCTTCGCCGTGCGTCCCGCCGCCGCACTATGCTCGGCGCCGTGGCGCCGGGACCGGCCATGTCACTCATTTGGAGAGGAGGCGTGCGGCCGATCACTTACGATCCGGCAAACTGTGCACAATTTGCGTCGCTACCCCCGGCCGGATGTTTCGATAGTCCGGCACCGACTGCGGCATATCCGTGCGCGACGAAAAGAATTTGTGCTCCGCCGCCGTTCCAGATTCTTCCGCCGTCGATGGTGCCTCCGCCGCCGCAGCCGATCGTCTCCGGTCCGGGCGGCATCGTTTACGCTTTGCCCGGCGACGCCACTACTCCGGGCACGCCGTTCGCTCCCGCGGATTCTTCACTCCCACCCGGAGCGGTTCCCGTTTCTTCGCCCGCGGCGGCCGCCGCCGCCGCGGCAACTCCTCCGCCCGTATCCGTCGCTTCGCTCTCCGATTGGTTCAATGCGCAGACGTGGATCGCCGGAGTCCCGAACGGCTACGTAGCGCTCGGCGGAGCGTTCGCGATCTACCTGTTTTCGAAAAAGAAGCGGTGAGCGATGGCAGCCTACGTACAAGACACCAGGCAGCGGCTTCTCCGGGGCATGGGAGCGACGTATGCCTTTCTTCCGCGGCGCCGCACGCTCCGCGGCATGGGCCAGGACATCGCGCCGCCGGACATCGGCATGCCGTCGTTTCCGAGTTTCGCGCCGCTTGTTCCCGATGTGCCGCAACCCGCGCCGCCGCCGTTTGTTTTTGTCGATGTGAAACCGACCATCCCGACGCCGGTCGTAACGCCCGTCACGCCGCCGAACCTCGGGCCGTCGCCGATTCCCGGCGTGAAATTTGTTTTTCCTGCTGGCGGTCCCGTTCCGCCGCCGCCGCAATACGCGGCCGCGGCGCCTTCCGCCGGTTGGCTCAGTCAGCAAATGATTGCCGGAGTCCCCAACAGTTACCTCGCGCTCGCAACCGTGGGACTCGTTCTTTTTGTGAGCATGTCGAGCGCGAAACGGAGGCGGTGAGAAAATGTACAAGGCAGCAATCACAGATAAGTCCGGAGACTTTCGGCCGTGGAATACGCGGCTAGGCGACTACCGCCGCGCGACGTTCTACACGCCGACTCCCACGGTTCCCTATGCCGACCAACGTGTCACCGGCGGGCTTGGGCTGGATTTGAGCTCGCTAACGAGCTCGCCGGTCGCATGGATCGTCGCCGCGGGCGCCGCTTGGTACTTTTTCTTCCGGAAGCGGTGAGCGATGTACATCAACCCACTATTCCGCCTGAGAGCCGCGGCCACGCCGACGGGGCTCGGGCAAACGGCCAGCACTTCGGTGCAGCTAGATTCCGCCGACGTGTTGAATCTTGGGAATCAGCTTCGCGCCGAGCAGGCGCGGCTTAACAACTTGCTCGGGCAAATGCGCAGTGATCCGGATCTCGCTCGAGCGATCGGCCGCGACGTGACCGCGCAACAGGCGCGGCTCGGCGACGTGACCGCGCGATACGTCGGCGTATACACCGCGATTTTTGGGCAGGCTCCCGTCGGGCTCGGCAATCCGATCCTCGTCGCCGCGGCCGTCGTCGTGATCCTCAGTTACGTCGCCGCGCAGCTTTACCTCATCAAGCAAAAAAACGACATGCTCGAGCAGCAAGCGCAGGCGCAGATCCTTGCCGAACAGAATCGCGCCTCGCTCATCGACCAGGCGCAGCAATTGCAGGACAGCTCGAATCAGAAAGCGGCCGCCGGTGATGCTACAGGCGCGGCCGCCGATAGATCCACGGCGCTAGCAATTCTCGCGCAGGCCGGTGTCCCCGGATCCGGAGGAACGCCGCCGCCTGGGGGGCAATCGTTTTCCGACTGGATCAAGGCGAACTGGATCACCGTCGCCGCAATCGGCGGAGCGATTTTCATCGTGCCGCGGCTCATGGACCGCTGAAACGGAGGGGTGTTATGTTTCTCGACGACGAAAATGCAACAAGCGTTGCAAAAGAGGGCACCTCACCGGAACCCGCTAAAACAGAGGAAAACGTTACTGCGATCGCGGCGCCAGGCGAGCTCGCCGGCGCCGCCGCGGCGGCCGCAGAAGAAACACCCGTTTCACGTCAAATTGTTACGCTCACGGCAGAAGTGACGGACGCAATCCGGACGCTCGTGCAGGCGAAACTCGCTTCGGAAATCGCGCTATACCTTCACGAGCATCCGCCGGTAACTTACGAGCAGATCCGCGAAACCGCGCAGGAATCGGTGCAGGCAGAAGTCGCGACGGCCGTCGAGCAGGCGAAAGCCGACATCATCGCGCACCTCATGCCGCTCGTCGGCGCGATCGTCGAAGGCAAGACACCGCCCGCACTCGCGGCGAGACAAACTTCGCCCCTCGCGGCCGTGCACAATTTCCAGGCCGGGGATCCCGTCAAGGTGTGGGGCGATCCGGAGCACAAAACTTTCCGCCTCGGGAAGATCGTCGCCATACACGACGGCGGCCACGCTTTCGACGTGGAACTCGACGACGGCACGGTCACCAAAATCGGCGCCGATGGTCTGGAGTACGACGACCGCAAATAGACGATGGCACCCGCATACCAACACGAGGAAATCGCTCCCGTCCCGCGCGGCTACAAAGTCCGCACAGTGCGCCGCGGGCAGCATGAGATCCGCCTGGCGTTTCCTCCGGGGCGGCGACAAAAAGGCTCCGGCGTGCTCGTCGAGATCTTGCATCCGACGGGAGAAAATCCGCAGTGCCGGATCGCGAACTTCCTCAACCCGACGAAACTCGAGTTGCAGCGGGCGACGCGCGAACGCGCGAAGCGGATCCGCGCCGCGCGGAAGAATCCGGAAGATCCAAAGCCGGGCGATCTGGTGAAAGTAGTTTTCACTAGGTTCGGCCAGGGTGAGCGGCTCTGGGTCCGCGTGACCGGGAAACGTGGATCTAAATTTACCGGCGTACTCGACAATGAGCCCGTGGTGATCCATAAGGAGCTCGGTGACAAAGTGAGGTTTTCTGCATCGCAAATCGTTCGTGACAACCCGGATCTGTTTGATGCGATTCGTCCGGGGAGCCGGGTTACTTTCGTCGATAAGCAAGCAGCTCTGCGCGGAGAGCACAAGCTACGCACCGGCCGCGCAACCATGCCGAGCGGGTCCGACGGATGGGTACTCAACATGGGCGGAGCTCACGGCACGCCACAAGTCGTTCATCGCGATATGGTCGTGAAAGTCAGCGGCCGCCGCAATCCCGACGACGGCCAGCTCGCCGAGGCCGAGAGTTTGTACGAGGAGTTTCACGGCCGCGAGCCGCGCGAGATCCTCGCGATGCAGGAAAGCAGCGAGACTCGCGGGGAGTACACCGCGCTCGGTGAGCTCGTCGAGCTCACCATGATCGCGCCGACCGGCGACCACGTGCTCATCAAATTCAAAAACGATGGCGTGCGCGTCGCGAGCTCGCCCGAAGGCGAGCAGCTCTACCTCCTGGGCGGGAACCAAGATATTTCCGGGCATCTAGCGATGTTCGGCGCAGACGACGCGAAAGATCTGATCGATCTCGGCGAAGCGAAACAGATCGTGTACGAGGCCGCGAAGTGGCAAACCGACTTCACGCCGCAGGAATGGAAACACAACTTCGGCGAGGAGAGCAAAGTGCGGCCGCGCGGATTTTACGATCAGCTCAAAAAGCGGATTTTTTTTGCCGGTGGAACCTACCAAGTCAAGCGGCCGGGGATCATCGATTGAATGTTTGTCCACACTCGAGCTCGTATGTCGCGGAAAGTCCTCGCGCTACCATCCGGCCGGTTCTTGCTCGGCGCCATCACTCCGGAGCAGGCCGCGGAACAGATCTTTCCGCAGGCTCGAGTCGGCAAGAACGCCGGACACAACGCCGCCACTCGCGGGTATCTGGTCTCTGCGGCCGCGGCCGGGCAAATGATCGGGTACGCTCCCGGATCGGGCGACTGCCAGGGCGTGAGTCTCCTCAAACCGGCGCTCGCGAACACCGTCAGCGGGCTCGCTTTGAAATTTGCGCCGCAAGCATTCGCGGCCGGTCCGATCGTCGGCGGGATCGTGCTCGCGGTTGCGGGGATCAGCAAACTTTTCGGAGTGATCTTCGGGCATCATGCCGCGGCGGTCGCGAGAGAACGCTCGATCCTCTGCGCGGCCGTGCCTGCGGCAAACCAGTCGATCGAGCTCATCGATCAGATGGTGCAGTCCGGGCAATCGAAGCCGTCCGAAGGAATGGCGGCACTCGACGCGGTTGTCAGCGGATTTTCTTCGGCGGTCGCGCCGATCATACATGGCGCGGATCCCATGGCGTCGGGAGAGTGCAACGCGGCTTGCGTGATGCTTTCCGAGCTCCGCGCGGTCGTGCTCCTGAAAAAATCGCAGTACGCGGATCTCGCAACTGCCGAAGCGTCGTCCGTTCCGTCGCAGCTCGCGACGGCGTTCGGCGGAAATTTTTCGAGTCTTTTGCCGTGGGCGGCGGCGGGGCTCGGATTGTGGCTCGTTCTAAAGGAGGCGTAAATGGGCGGTGCGACGGTATTCGGTGTAGAGGACTTGATGAAACTTCACCGCGGATTCATTCAGCGCGGGGAAGGGAAGCGGCTCGGGAGGCTCGTCAAGATCGTGCTCGGCGAAGTCCCTGCGGGCGTACCGATGAAATTATCGAACGAAGAAATTTTGCGCGAGGGGCGAACACTCGATTGGTTCGATCAGGGGCCGCTGATCGGGCTTTCGCCTGGGGACGTGGATCTGCTCGTTACCTCTCCGATGTTGCCGCTCCCTATGAAGCCCGACGCGGGTTTCATCGCGCCGACTTTGACGCAACAGGAGATCGAGGGCGGCAAGCGGGCAGCAAAAGCGCCGCTCGTCGCGCAGATCCCGGAGGACCGCGGAGCGCGGCGCATCAAGGGCTCGAACATTTTGCTGTTCGAGCCGGTCTACCAAGTTTTGTTCCGACCGATCGGAATCAACGTGTTCGGATGCGTGCAAGCGTACAGCGACGCGACTTCGAGCACGGTGCTGACTTTCGTTTGGGACTTCGATACCGGGAGCGGCTACTTCTACGGCGGCCGCTTCACCGTGAAAATTTAGGAGGCAGCAATGCCAACAGTCCGACTTGTTAACCCAAGAGGCTCGCGCGTGCGGCGTGCGAGTCGTAGGCGGATGCCGGGGCGAAACACGAAAGGGCGTTTCGTCCGGCGGAAGCGTGCAAAGCGAAATCCAGCCGCGGGAGGAGGTGAACTTTTGCTTATGAACCCGAAACGTAGAAGGGTGAGGAACCGTTCTCGTGCGTCACGTCCCAAGCGCCGGTATCGTCGTCGCCGCGCGTCGAACCCGACGAGTTATGCAGCTCGTCCGGTCCGTCGCCGCCGTCACCATGCCGCGCGGGCGTTTGTCGTACACCGCCGCCGCCGGAGTAGCAATCCGCTGGCGCTTGGCGGCAGAGAGCTCGTTCCGACTGCACTTTGGGCGATCGCGGGCGGCGTCGCAACACGCGCAATTCCGCAATTGCTTTTAAAGGACAGCAACACGGGGATCTTCGGCTATGGCGCGAACGCGCTCACGGCCGTCGCGCTCTCGTGGGCCGCGGAGCGCTTTGTTGGACGCAACGCAGCCGTGGGGGTCCTCGTCGGCGGAGCAGTGATGCTCGGCGGACGTTTGATCGCGGACTTCTTCGGCAAGTCGCTCGTGTCGTTTGGTGATGTGTTCGGCACGACCGGCACGGCCGGAATGGGAGCTCATGGGGATCCGAGTTTTGATCTCGGTCTCTATACCCCGAACGAGTTTGTCGTTCCGACGACAAGCGACGGCGTGTTCCAGCGCAACGATTATCCGTTCATGGAACCGTCGGCCGCTCTCGCGACGCAAAGCATGTCCGTGCGTCCGACGGCCGCGGCTCCCATAGCCGCTAAAGCGGCAGGCGTCGGCATGATGACGACCGGACGCTTCCAGAGCCGCTTCGCGGCTTAAACTCCCATCCCTCGAGCGTGACTCGAGGCTCGGCAACAACCGAAAAATAAAGATTTTCGCGCGAAACGGGCAAACACAGATCGGTGAGGAGGTGAACAAACAATGAGATCCAGACTCGCATCGCGCTTCGCGCATTTGCCGGAGGTTACGGCTCGCGAGGCCGGAAAACCGAAGTTTCGTTTCAGAAACCCGATTGTGAGCGGAATGCTCGAGATCATCACGCAGCATCTCTACGACTACTATGAAGTGGCCGTCGCGACCGTGGTGACCAAGCAAATTCTGTTCACGATCCCGATCGGAGGGCAGTACACTCCGGCGGGCGGCGCGGCTTTCAACAAAACGAAACTTCACACCAACCTGCAACAGCAGTCGCAGCTTCAGGCGCCTAACAAGCATCTGACTCGCGCACTCTCGATCATGCTCCGCGGCGACACGAATCCGACCGACATGAACCTCTTTTTGGGGAACACGCTCGCTCGCTTCATCGTGAACGACAAAGAGTATTGCATCGGGCTCGTCGGGAAGTTTCCCGGCGGCGGCGGGCCGTTTGTTTCTTCGGCGGCCGCGACCACGGTTGCCGCGACGACGCAAAGTTTCGTCTCGTCGGCCAACGGCTACCCCGATGCTCGCAACCTGTACGTCATGGAACACGATGGCGTGCAGATCGAGCAACAGCAGGCGTTTCAGGTGGAACTCGATCCGACGCTCCCCCAGGCGGGAGCGTTCACGACCCTAGCCGCGGCTCCCGCCGGTGGGCAGTTTGCCGGGACGGGGCTCAAGGTGTGGGCCAACCTCGAGGGCACACTCGCTCGAGCCGTGCAGTAGATGGAAATTTTTTCTCGCATACGCTAGAAAAAATCGCAGTACCAGGAGGGAGGCTCGAGCGATTCGAGCCTCCCCAAAGTTTTGATCGATCGGAGAAACCGATGGTAACGACGCCAGTAAAACCGCCCGCAGTCCTTCCGCCGTTGCGGATCCCGTTCGACTACGTGATCAACGCCATCGTCCCGGCGAACAGTACCGGATTCGCGGTGTCCTTGCAGGTCCAACAGGACGCCGACTTCGAGTGGGTGTTTACCGTGGGCACGCGCACGTCACCGCTTGCCGACGTGGACATCAAGGACGGCGCGACGGGTCGGAGCCTTAACTCCGCTCCGGTGAACGTCGATAATTTTTTCGGCACCGCGCAGCTTCCTTTTCCGCTCGTCGAGCCGTACATCATCGCGCGAAGCACGGCAATTAACTTTAGCTTCCGCGACACGTCGGCAGCGCAGAACACGATCCAGCTCGTGCTCCGCGGGTACAAACTCTTCCCGCAAACGAATCCGGCGCAGGGATCTTCGGGTTTGATCTCGCGAGCACAATAGACGAGGGGGCACGTATGTCGATTTGGGATCGCGATCGCGTTCCCGGCATTCCCGGCCGTCACGCGCTTGGGGTATGGCTCAGCTACCGCAAACTCGCGTCGGCCGGTTACCTTCCGGGAGCACTGTCCCGCGCACCGCTAAAATTCAAAGTCCCGGCATGGTACCCCCTCAACTTCGCGCTCACCGCGCGGTTGAATGCCGAGGACCGTATCGCCACGGCGCCGGGTTTTTGGCTTGTCTGTCTGATCGGGAGCAGCTCGCTTGCTCCCGGTTTCCGTATGCAGATGTACGACTCGGAAAAAAATCAGCGGCTCGGCGATCCGGTGAACTTCGCGAATGAACTCGGCAGCGCTTCGCGGCCGTTCTTTTTGCGCAAGCCGCACTACTTCAGGACCCGCTCGCCGCTCCTCGTGCGCGTCCAGAATCAGGACGTGAGCGGAGCGACGAACAACATTCAAATTGTCGTCATGGGGTACGGAGAATGAGCGTCGAGACGCAAGAGCTGTCACCGCCATCGAACATCACGGCGCCGCAGACCGTCGGCCAGCCAGATTCAGCGCGAGCGATCGTGCTCGCGTTGCCGAACTGGATCTTCCCGAGCATGAACGCGATCGCGTTCGACAATGCCGGAGACATCGCGCTCCCGGCGATCGGCGTCGAGGCTACCATCTTTACTTTCGCCGTCCCTAAAGGGCTCAACGGGGTGATGAAAGAAATCGCTAACGCTTTCATCGGCGGCGGGTTCACCGACGGCAGCGGCGCGATTATCTGGCGGATCCTGCAAAACAATCAGGCCATGCGCGGGAAAGAGAACCTGCAAAACTCCCTCGGCAGCGTCGCGATCCCGAGCCGCATCGGCGGCGGCGGGTTCATGCGCATCCTCGAGAATGACATCATCGCGATGACCGTGCTCAATGTCTCGATCGCACCGGCCGGGCAGATCGTCGCGGGACGGCTTTCCGGTTGGTTCTATCCGAAAGACGAAGATCCGCAAGGCATTTGGTTCTAAGGGGAAAACCTATGCGCCTGTCTCGTATTTTTCTGGGCACTCTCGTCGTCGCTATACTTGCTTCGGCGGCCGAGGCACAGCACCTCGGCGATGTGTCGCTCAGTACCACCGCGGTCAACCTCGCAACGAACCTCGCTTGCACCGGCGCGAACCAAACTTTTACGACCGGGACGACAGCGGGCTTCAACAACATCGGGCAGATCCGGCACTTCCTCAGCGTCGGGAGCAGCATCGGCGTCCAGAAGTTTCGCGCCGAGATCGACGGGATCGACAATCAAGGGAACCTCTATCGCATCTCCGATGTGATGCAACTTACAGGACTCTTCCCGCGGCAAGGAACGGTCAAGGGAATCGGAGCGTTCCCGCAGATACAGATCTCCATCACCTGCGCACCGGGTACCGGCACGTTCAGCGCGGCTTATGCCGGAGACTTCGGATCGGACGCATCGATCACCGGCGCATACCAGCTCGCGCAGATCGATCACGTCAATTTTAATTTGTCGCCCGCGGGCTCGAGCCAGTCCGACAACTTGGTGCAGACACCTTTCGGGAATTCCTCGGGGACGTATTATTTTCAGTACAACACCACGAGCGCAGCCGGGGCGACACTCGCGATCAGTTGCAGCTTGAGCGCCATCAGCACATCACAAGTAGTTTTCACTGCGACTCTCGCAAACAACACTAACGTGCAACCGTTCGCGGTTCCTGCGAGCGTCTGCCCTTTGATGAACGTGCAATTCAACACCGGCGGCGGCGGCACGAGCATCACCGGAGAAATGATTTTTACTCTTCCCGGTCTTTCGCTCACCGATCCTTGCGTGTCCGGAGCTAAAAATTCGACGCCGTTTCAGCAGGCCGCGAGTGCGCAAGTGATTGCGGGTACTGCCCTAAAGCAGACTTATATCTGCTCGTTCAACCTCGTCACAGCCGGGGCCAACAACGTCGCCGTGGTGGAAGGCACTGGCGCGGTCTGCGTTACCGCTCCCCTGGGCGTGATGGGCGGAGCCACGGCGGCAACCGGCTGGAACCTGGGAGCCAACGGGCAGGTGAGTTTCGGCAGTGGGACCGGGACGATCGCGAAAACGGCTACCGTTAGCGGCGGTGCCAATGTTTGTATCCTGCAATCCGCGGCGACGCAAACCTCCGGCGTGCTCACTTGGATCCAGGCACCTTAAAAAAGAGGAGGTTCTCATGCGCAGACTTTCGCTCTGTTTTGCCGCAATTCTTTTTTTCTCGAGCTCCGCGCTCGCGCAGCGCACGGTCGTATCCGGAACGGTCACCGATCTAAACGGAATTCCTTATTCCGGCGGAACGCTAGAAGCAACGCTCACGCTGCCCCTGGGCGCAGGCGGCGCCACGCTGAACGGCGTACAGATCAGCGGAGCGACGCAGCGCGTCACGCTCGATTCTGCGGGATCGTTTTTGATGCAGCTCCCGGACAACAACGTCGTGCTGCCGGGCGGTACGCAATGGACCTTTGCCGTAAACATTTCTCCTGGCGTCGCGCCGCCGCTTGGCACCGGACCGCAATCGTGCACCGCCACGCTCACGATCACCGGGGCGTCGCAATCGATTAGCTCAAATCTTTCAGTGTGCCCGGCTCTAACCCGGTCCATAATCAGCTCGGCTACCACGACACAAGTGCCCGGCATCATTGCTTCCGCGTCTCCTTACAACGCAAAGTTTGACGGCCGCACGACGACAGATGGGGTGATAAACAACGGTTCTCCAACCGCGACATCTGCAATCACCTCGTGTGTCCCATTACCTGTTCCCTTTGGCGATCTCGGAAAGCAGATCTTTACCGTCAACCCAGGGAGCTTCACCTCGGCATTCAAAACCACCGTCGCCTCTTGTATCGGGGCGGGGTTCGTCGGAGCCGCGAATGCCACCGCTTCCGAAACGGGAGATAACTTTGTCGTTTGCTCCGACGATACGACGGCGCTTACGAATGCCTGGAACGCGGCGATAGTAGCGAATCTCCCGCTCCTACTGCCCACGGGTCTAGGCTGCGTTGCGAGCCGTCCGTTTTTTGTTCCCAATCTATCCTTGTTGCAACAGCCTCAGCAGACGGTTTCTCTTTCAGGCGCGGGGATGAACGCTTCGGTAATCGGTATGATGCCGACATTCAGTTTCACGGGCGTGTTGGGCGGAGCGATTTTCGACGATGTAATCGGACAGTCTTGCACCTGGCAAAGCACCGCGCAACGAGTGTTCACAGTTTCCACGGTGCAAGACTTTTCGGTAACTGGATTCGGTTTCAACTTCCCAACCTGGCCCGCAAACATAGCGGTTTTTGGATCTAAGGCGTGTCAAGTACACCGCACCGGAATTTTCAGCATCAACACTAGCTCCACGATGGTCGGCATCAGTGCTCCATCAGAATCCTTTATAGACAACAACAACATTCAAGGGCTGTCGTTTGGGGCTACGGGTATTTTGTTGACCGGAGCTGGCACGACAGCATCCGGGAATATCATCGCGTTCGGAACGGCCGGTGGTACTGGCTACAGCGTTCTGAACTGTACCAGCGAATGCGCCATAATCGGAGGTTTCACGACTTCTCTCACCACGGGAATAAAAGTCGTAAATAGCATCCTGTCCGTCGTTGACGGGCAACTCTCTACAGGGTCATCGACAACAGGGATAACCGTTGACGCTACGTCAATTGTCAACGTCGCTCGCATGGTCCTGGTCCAAAGCGGAGTCGCATCTTCTGTCGGAATCAACGTGGCAGCCGGAGGGAAACTTCGCTTAACTCAGATGGATCTCGTCACTAGTGGAACTCCCACGGAGATCATAAACGCAGGCAGCGTGTTCGATGCTTGCGGAAACAACTTGACCGGGACGATTACGAATACCGGGAGTTGGTTTGGCTCCTGCTCCATTACCGGAACGGCGCAGACCGGAGGAAACATAGCGATCAGTGCCTGCGGGACTAGCACCGCTGGCACGGTTTCGGGAGCTGGCGGCAGAGGACAATTCACGATTACCTTTGCCGGGGCGCCAGGAACGAGCTGCACTGCTACCGTCACTTTCCCCACGGTTTTTCCTGTAGCGCCAAGCTGTTCATTCCTCGATGTAGGTGGAACGAACGCATTTCCCACCAGCATTGTAAATGGGACCATCAACACAACATCTGCGGCCATGACCGAGACGGCCGGGGCATTCACGAACGGCAACACCGAGATCATGCAGTACAACTGCGCGATCCCGTAAAAAGAGGCTTTTTTCGATGGCTCACAAAATCGTGGTAGACATCGTGGATCCGGACGACGGCGAGATCAAGGTTACGCACACCTTTTGGTCTAAGAAAGGCCAGAGCGCCGCGGACGCGGGAAAAACCGCGCGGATGCACTACACCCACCATCTCGCCTCCTGCGAATATTTCCTCGCCGCGACCGAAGAGGGCAACGTCATCGAAGAGGAGTTTGCGATCGCCGACGAGGAGATCCCCGAAGCCGAAGATGACGACGGCGGCGAGCTCGAGGACGACGACGAGGAAACGATCGATCTCTAGGAGCTCGCGTGGCAACCGTCGTCGATCTGATCACCGCAGAGGCACAACGCCAGGGACTCGAGCCGAGCATCGCGATCGAAGTCGCGCGAGCGGAAAGCGGTCTCGATCCGAACACTCCCGACAGCTCGGCCGGTGCGATCGGCTTGTTTCAGCTCGAGCCCGCGACGGCCACGCAGCTCGGCGTCAACCCGAGGATCATCGCCGACAACATTCGCGGCGGGGTGACCTACCTCCGGCAATTGCTCGGACAGTTTGGAACTTTGCCGACGGCGCTTGCCGCTTACGATTGGGGCATGGGCCACGTCTCGCAAGCGATCGCGCAGTGGGGAGCAAACTTTCTCGCGCACGCTCCGGCGGAAACGCGAAGCTACGTCGCGAAGATCCTACGCAACCTCGGGCAATACGCAACGACAGTCACCACGGCGAGCATCGCGAACGGCGTGACGCAGCTTTTTACGTCCGCGCCTCCTGCGGCGCCGGACACCACGGCCGTCGCTCCGCCCACGGATCACACTCTCGAGGGGATTGCCATCTTGACCGCGCTCGGCATCGGCGTTTATATCGTGGCGGAGGTTTTCGCGAATGACTAGTCCCCACGTTGCACTCATGCAAGTGATCCGCGGGCAATGGAAAGAGGATCTCGCGGCCGCGGTCGCGACGACCGTTGTGCCGGTCACTTTTCTCGCCGCACTCGTCGCCAACGAAACCGGCGGCAACGCCGATGCCATACGTTTCGAGCCTGCGGTGTTCAGCGAGCTCGCGGAAGTGGTCCTCGGCAAGCGCAAGGCATACACTCCGGCCGGGATCCAGCATCCGCTCGTGCGCACCGAGCTCCTCAACTACGTCGAACCGGCCGGTATGAGCGACTTCACCGACTGCCTTGACCGCCTGGCGGAGCTCGCGACTTCTCGAGGGCTCACGCAGATCATGGGATGGCACGCGGTAGAAATGGCGCGGCCGATGCCCACGCCGATCCTCATGCCGACGTACTACCTGCAATTCACCGTCGAGCTCCTCGCCTACTTCGCGAACCGCTACAAACTCGACCAGTCGCAAAACTTCCCTGAACTCTTCCGCTGTTGGAACGCGGGGAAGCCCGAAGGGCCGACGTTTGATCCGCACTATGTCTCGAACGGATTGACGCGCATGGATCTTTACGCGCAGCTCGAGCGCGGAGAATTATGACCACGACTTTCCTCGAGCTCATCGGAGCACCGGCAACACTGCTCGCCCTGGGCGGCGCGATCTACATGATCAAGCGCAACCGGACGGACACCAACCGGCTCGGTAAAATGCTCAAGGACACGATCAAGAGCGAGGAGAAGCGGCACAACAACGTCAACCTCGCGATCCTGCGGGCGTGTAGCGGGGACGAGCAAAAACAAAAAGAGATTGCCGCACTGCTCCGCGAGGAGGTTTAGTGCGATCGGGAGGTGATCGTGAACGGCCGAGACGATCGGTACATGCTGGCTCAAACAGTAGGCAAGCGTTTCGCGATCGCCATGCGGGCCTGCTACGAACAATATTTTCGCGTGCATCCGGACGGGAGCAGTCCCGGCGAGGTTTTCATCGAGGAGTACATGAAGCCGTTCATCGACTGCGAGCTCGAGCAACGCAGTCTCGACGATGTACACCGCGACAGTCAACGGAGGGAGCTCGAGCTGATCTCCGAACTAACGAGGTTACGGCAGTTGTGTGTCGAGCGAATCAACAACACAGGAGGAGCCCATGCTTGAAAGCGTAGTAATGACTCACATCGGGACCGCGGCGGTCAGCGTCGCGTTGATCAACTGGCTGAAAAAGTCGCCTTGGTTTCCCTGGATCACCCAGGAAAAATCCAAGGTAATGCGCATCGTCGCGATCGTGACGGCCGGGATCGGGACGGTGGGCATCACGTACACTTGGAACCCCGCGACGCGGGATGTCCTTTTCCATATCCCCACGCTCGCGGCGCTCGTCCACGGGGTCGGCACCTACGTGCAAAGTTTTGCGATGCAGGAGCTCAGTTATCAGGCGACGAAACGGCCGAACCTTGCCGAGCTCGCGAAAGCCGTGATCGCCGCCGTGCAATCTCCGGTCAAGCCGTAGAACATAGGAGGCGTGTGAAACATGAACAAAAAAAAGCTAGTCCCGTTTTTGTGCTTGCTCGTTGCCGGATGCGCCGTGCGGCATCTTCCCGGAGGCGGCACGGCACCGGCGACGAACTTCGAACAGGTTCTCGCATGGAACGCCGCGGCCGCCGAAGCAAACGACGGCTTCGCGAGCAACGTGATCGCGTTGCAACAAGGCGGCATGATGGGGATCCCGGAAGCGAAAACGATCCTCATTGAGCAGGCGGCAATCGCGTCGGCCGACAAACGCATCACCGAGCGGATCAGCGCGGCCGCAACGTGTGCGGCCAGGCAAGCCGGAACGTCGGCGACGGCCGCGCAACTCAACGCCGCCGCGGTTGTCTGCGCGAGGATCTCCGGGAAGGGACTCGCCGCGGACATCAACCTGATTCTTGGCGCGATCGCGGATCTCACGACCACCGGGCTCGTGCCGGTCAAGGATCAGGTGAAACGGCAGGCACTCGTCGAGCTCCTCGGGACGATTCAAGTACTCGTCCAGAAAATCTATAACTCGCTCGAAACGCAGGGGGTGATCCAGTGAGTATCGTTCTCACGCTGTACAAACTCTCAGCGCTACTCGGCGCCGTGATCCTTCCGGACATCGAGACGGCGCTCAAGATCAAGGCGGCGTTTCAGTCGCTCGGGCCGGAGTACAACGCCAACATTCAGGCGCTCGCCGACGCGGCACAGCACGCCAACCAAGAGACGATCGACAAGGTAAACGCATGGCTGACTTCGAACGGGTTCGATCCCCTCTCAGCGGATCAACTAGCTCCCAAGTAGTTTCGCAGCTCTGCTCCTGCGGCCGCGAGGCCGCCGTCGAGAAATGCGGCCGCGCGGTTTGTCGGGGATGCGCCGAGCTGCTCCGCGGACGCGAGTTTCCCGTCCGCAGCGGCCGCGATCGCGCCAGCTTCGGCAGCAACACCGAGAAGCAACAACTCGATATGGTGGATTTGCACGGTCCGAAACGCTACTACGGCCGCTATCTCGGTTGACGGCGGAACCGGGGGACGCGCGGCGGAATAATCTCGGCGACGCGGCCGTCGCCGTCGAAACGGATCCATTCATGCTCGAGCTCGCGGTACACCCATTCCACGCCGCAAGTGTCGCACTGGTAGTGATCTTCGGAGCATCCCGCCTCGTGAGTGCAGGGAGTAGACCATAGGCCGCTATGACACCGCGGACAATCCGGCGTGATTACGCGCTGCGCCACGTTAAACCAAAACTCCACAGGAAGAAATTGAGGTACACGCTTGTCGCGAGTTTTGTGTGAAGGATCACGACAGTGGGGAAAACAACAAAACTCCAACCATCTGTCCACGTCTGCGCATTGAACTCGATCTTCATCGCCTCCCCTTGAGCCAATAGACAAAATTTTGCGCTTTCGATCGGAACCAACGAACGACGCCCGGAAGATCTCCCGCCGCCCAAACTAGCAACAGGAAACAGGCGAACCACCATAGGACGATGAGCATCACAGCTCCTCGGCCGGGGACTGTAGGGCGATCGCGGCCGCCAGGTCGCCAATTAGAACCTTAATCCCGACTTTGTGATCGGCACCAAAAAGGATCTCGATCTCGCATCCGTCCGAAGGCTTGTGCAGTAGAACAGTAGCGAGTGCTTTTGTTTCCGCCGAATTTAAAATTAACTTCACAGCACCACCCCCTCGCCTTCACCGAATTCCTGGGCGATGTAGTTGCCGATGAGCCGCTCCCAGGCTTTGAACCGCGGGCCGTGCAAATGGCCGCCGCCCTTGGCGCTCAAATAGTGCCTACCGTTCACATAGCTCCCGCCGTTGACCGCGGCTTTTTTCGGATCGTGCGGCCACACGAGCTCGCGTTGAATGTAGTGCGCGAGCTCGTGGGCGAGCTCGCCGCGTGTGATCTTCCGGCCGAGGTGCAAGGTTTGTCTTTTCCAGCGGCACCGGATCCGGCGGCGCCGCGAGATACGCGGCGGCCGGACGGTGAACAGCTCGGCGAGATCGATCGTAAACGATTCGACTTGCGACAGCGCGAGCGACATCACTCACCGCCGCGGATCTTCTCGCCGCATTCCGCGCAGAGATTCGTCGCCTTGCCGTTCCAGACGACTACCGCGTCGGTTTGTGCGCCACACTCCCGGCAGTGTCCCTTGCGAGCGTCGCGGCCGGATCCGGGATAGCTGCGGCGGCGTTCCCGCAGTTTCGCGCGGCGTTCTGCACCAATGCGGCGATCGACGCGGCGATCGCCATAGAACGGGTAATCTGAGGATGACATCGCGCCTCCTTAGAAACGCACTTTCGCTAGAAATTCCCGCGCCTGCGCGGGGTCCGTTTTGAGGTAGATCATCGTCGAAAGGATCGAAGCGTGTCCCATGAGATCCTTGAGCACGGTGATCGGCACTCCCTGGGTTAAACAATTCATCGCGAACGAGTGGCGGAGAATATGCGGCGAAACGAGACGGCCGCCCCTGGCGACGAGCCCGGCGCGTTTCCCGGCACCGCGGATGAGTTTAAACGCCCCTTGACGGGTGAAGGGAAACAGCCGGAAGTCCTCAAACTCCGTCTCTCCGAGCTCCCTGGGCAGCGCCAGGAGGTATACAGCGAGATCCGCGACTAGGGAGTGACTCACCGGGATCCAGCGGGCCAGGTGTTGGATCTTGCGGCGCCGGTCGAGGCGCCGTTTGAGTGTGCGGATGCGGATCTGCCGATTGGTGAGATCGACATCGGAGCGGCGGATCCCGATGAGCTCGCTCACGCGGCCGCCGGTTTCAAACGCCACGCGAACGAACAAGCGATCGCGGCCGTGATGGTGCGGGAGGCACGCGGCGACAAGTTTCTGTACCTGATCGATCGTCAAGTACTGCGGGAGCTGTGCGCGATCGAGCCGGGCGAGCGCCACGGCTTGCGGATCCTGGGGAATGATCGCGCCGCTCATCCGGACATCCTCACGGCGAAATAAATGGCACGCAGCATTTTGAGCAGAACATCGGGATCGATCTTCACTGCGGACGCTAGCCGTGCGAGCTGTTCCGGCGTGCAGTTTATCGTAGCCGTTTCGTCACCAAACGCCGCGCCGCACGCGGGGCAATGACGAGGACCGGCAACGGTCCTCTCCTGCCCGAACGCGACGCTGCAATTCGGGCAACGATAGACCTCCAGGGAAAGAGTTTCCCCAGGAGCCAAAAGAAACGGGCTCGGTTTCCTCATCGGCGCGCCGCCTTCCATTTTTCGAGCAAGGACTCAGCGTTCGGGAAATAAAAATCTCCTCCTCCGGCCAAGATCCTCTGTACCTCGTGGGCCAGCGCATCACCGGCCACGAGCAATCGTTTGATGAGTACGCCATAGATCTCGAGTTGTTCGCGGCTGGATGGATCTTCGGCTCGCTCGTTGAGCTCCGCGAGCTGCGCGGCGATCTCGCCGAGGATTCGGAAGCTTGCGAGCTCGTCGGGGAGAGTACGCTTCGCAATGTGCTCGTTGAGGTACTCTCGGATCTCTGCGGCGGTCATTTTGCACCTACGATCGAGCGGGCCAGCGCGTCGAGCGCGAGCTCGAGCAGTTGAGCGAGACTGAAAACGGAGAGGGCGGTAACGATCGCGATGAGCCAGGACTTCCCAGGATGCTCGAGGAGCCAGCGATCGAACCGCTCGAGCTCGTCCTGGCGGCGAAGTTTTTGCGCGTGCTTTTGCCAGATGTCCATCACACACCGCTCCGCAGTACAAATTTTTGCCCCAAACCGAAGGAGTGCTGGCGGTAGGACGGAATGACAAGAGTATTTTCTACCAGATCGCTTTTCCGATCGCGGACGAAGATCCTCCCCGGCCAGTGTTCGAGCATGATCACTTCCGGGGTTCCGAGCGGATCAACCGGAACCTCGCAGGTCCCGAAGTATTCACCGTAGCGATCCAGCAGCCGCGCTTTGCAGGTTTCCATCACGCACCGCCTTTCCGCGGCCAGCCGATCATCCCGCCGCTCGAGTGAAAGTTTTTATGATCTCCGGGATGGCCGGGCTCGAGAACACAAAAGATCGGCTCCGCAGACAACCGGCCGCCGTCGGTGACACGGTAGGCGCAGTCTCCGCAGATCGACGCGAGGATTTTCGCGTCGCGGCTTTGTTTAGGGATGGTGATCCAAGGCCATCTTGCAAGCAGCATAGCTACGCAGGCGGTCAAGACGATCTCTGCCCACGAAGCATGATGCCATCCACGACTGATCAGCAGCGCACCGCCGCCGAGCGCGACCGCGGTTATAAACCAAGCGACGCAGCGATCGAAGCGATCCATCACGCACCGCCTTTCTTTTTCCGTTTGCTCGACTCGAGAGCGACGCGGAATTGTTGATCGTTCCGGATCGACGACAGGACCGAAAACAGCATGTCCGCTTTGCCGTTGAGCTCGATGAGCGAGTGACGGATCAGCCGGATCTCGGACTCAATTACCGTAAGGCGCCTCATTTGCATTCGCCGCATCACGCACCGCCTTTCGGATCCCCGTCGTCGCCACCGTTCAGATAGTTGACGCGCTTCGCGGCATCTTCTTTTTTGTCGTGGTCGCTTTCGGGGTGCCACTTTCCGGACGCATCGTAAAATCCGACTGTCCACAATCGGGGTTCAAAAGACTGAAACACCCATGCTGTGCATAACGGTTGCTGCGGCATCACGCGCCGCCTTTCTTCTTCATGGCTCGGAGAAACCCTTCGTAGAACCCGCAAATAAAAGATCCGAACATGACGAAGAAAAACACGAGCACGCATTTGTCTTTCACGCGGCACCGCCGACGGCGTGGTTTTGCAGGCAACACGGGCAAGTCCCGTCGTTGCGGAGCGGAACGATCGCGGCGTGTTCGATGAGGCACTCGCCGCAATTGCCGCGAGGCCGAGCGTCGATCACCGATTGCGGAGTGCCGAGCGCGTCGTCGGCAGCCGCGGACGGCGGAGGCACGATCGAAACATCCGGATCGAAACCGCGGCGCTTGAGATCCGCAAGCGGTCCCGGCTCCGCCTTACGCTCCGCGATCACGACAACCGAGAGTTTGAACGTGCCGATCTGTTTGTGACGGAGGCGCGGATCGCGAAACATATTCTCGATCGCGCGTTGTGTCGCGACGCGGAGGGTGTGACCGACTCCCTTCCCGGCGACGGTGACGTGTGCGGCGCAACCGTCGAACTCGTGGCCGAGGACTTGAACGGTTTTCGTCACGACTCACCGCCTTCAGCTCCCAGGGCTTTCCAGACTTCGTCCCGAAGATCGAGTGTGTGAGAAGCGAGGAATTTATCTCTGGCTTTCCTAGCCGAATCCACTGCGCGGGAAAGTGCCTCTAGCTCCGCGGCATCCTCGGGTTTCACATATTTAGTATTGCCGTAGTTGGTCATTTGACCTGCGTTCTTTTCGTCGTCCATCTTCACGAGCAGGTTGTCGTTCCCGGCGTGCATTCCGACGCAAACACCCTTGCGGATTTTCCCTTTGTCGTCATTCCACTCCTGCTCCCAAAAAGCGAACGGGATGCGGATGTTTTTTTGTTTGCGCTTCGATTGCTCGATCAGCTTCTTTCGCACTTGCTCGAGCGTGGGCGCTTGGACTTGATACCCATCGATCGTCGCGGAGAACGTGCCATCCGAGCTTACGTCGATCTCATACTTACAACCGCGGACCTCTACGATGTCAAATTTCACGACGCACCGCCTTTCGCGAGAACGGGCTGATTCGCGCGGTGACGTTCTAGGGATCGCTCCATCAGATCGAACCCGTCTTTACCTATCAGCGCCTCAGAGTAAATCGTGATGACGAAATCGGGCCGTATGGCTCGCGGTTTGTGGCGATGACAAGAACAGCAGATCCCGCCAGGGCCGCGTTTTCTGCATTTGCAATTCGCTCCGCAGATCGGACACATTTTGTTCGCCTCTTTTTTTTCGGGGAGGGGCAGCACTCGAGTCGGGAGTGAGGGCCGCCCTTCCCTCTTGCGACGGCGGTCAGCGTCCAGCGTAATCCCTTGCCCCGAAGTGTTGACGGGCAAGAACGGGTTGCTAGCTACGGGGGCCGTCGTGCGGGTAACATCTTCTCGAAACGGTTAACTCAAGTCAATAGTCAATCGGGGTAGTACCGGGGGGTAGGAAACTGGCCGGGGGGCCAGGGGCGTCTTTATGGACTCTTTGTCAACCGGGGATCGACGGGGCCGATCACCCGGTATCCCCACCTGAAAGTGATGTTGCACACGACGTACTCGCGACTGAGGTGCAGCGTTCGAACGATGCACCATGCCAAGACGAGCGGGATCCCTTCCACGGTTTCAATCTCGAATGGAGCTCGGATCTTCATGTAACCGTTTTTGAGAAGCGGGCTAGTAGTAGGTTGGATCCCCGCGTCCGTAGTTCATCGTGCATCGCCGCAAGCGGCGATCTCGAGGCGTAGATCCGGAGGCCACACACACACAAGCCGAGATCTTCTACCCCTTGAATCGACATGGGATTCTTGCGCGGTTTCACTGGCGGTCACGCTTCCATTGCGGTGGTGATCGATTTGATGAACTGCTCCGCGGTTGCGACATCCGTCGGGCTGCTCTTTAGTTTGAAAATGCCAGTGAGCAAGAAATCAACGGCCGCCTCGACTTCTTCTCTGTTTAGCCCGTGATCCGTGAGGTGTCCAAGCGAAAACCCTAGCGGACCGAGACAGCATCCGGATACTTTTTTCTTGGCCATCAGGGCCAGCAATTGTTCTTTGTTCATGGCGTCCCCCCTCGCAGCGAAGCATAGCACTTTACGTTTGCAAATCGGAGGGGTAGGATCTCGCTCAACGGTAGAGGTACGGGAAGGCAACAACGGCCGCGGAGGCGGACTCCGCGGCCGTCCTCTATGTCCTCCCGCCGCCGATTCGCCTTTCCTGGGCCGCCTATTGCACGGCACGGGGGTATTTAGGACGTGGCGGCGGAGTTGACTTCGATCCCCACCAAGAATTCCGCCCGACGTAGGTTGTCCAACCTGGCGGGAGCTCCGGCGCGACTTCCCAAATTTTCTCGATCCACGCGCGGCCGTCCGTCGCAACCCATATCCCACCTTGCAGGCTCGAGACACCGTAGCCGAACCAACTATAACCGGGCGGGCACTTCGCTTTGCTGTCGCGGCTGGCACTCGCGACGAATGGAGCGTGGATCTTCATCGGACCGTGAGGTTATCGAGGATCGGCGCGAGCTCCTGCGCAAAGTTTGGCACCGGATGGCCGAGCGTCAAGACTCGGCGGATCTGTTCCGCGCAGCTCGAGCAGGCATCTTTCGCGAGCATTTGCTCGCCGCCCTTGCGAATCGTGATCGAGCACCGTTGACTCACAATCTGCGTCAAGGTGTCTTTGATCTCCGTCCCGCAGCAATCGCAGAATACTTTCTCGCTCATGGTCTACAGCCTCGTCTCGTCCATGAGCTCGGCAAACGCGATGCGGCAGCCTACATGCTGAAACTCGACTTTGCATGCCAAAGAGGGCGGGATGTGATCCTGAATCAGGATCACAAAGTCAGGCTCACCGAGCACCTGCTCGCACAACGCACAATGCTCGCGGCGCCGGAACTCTTCATCGATCACTAGCGCGATCCCCTGGATCATTTTTCTAGCCTTTTAGGGGTGAGCCGGTCCACGAGCTCGTCGATCATCGGCCGCTCGAGCCGGGACAGGATCCTGCACAGCTCGTCGGCGCAACCTTGGCACGCATCGCGTGTGAGCAACTTGCTTTGCTCGCGGTCGCGGAAAACCACGACACCGAACCGCGCCGACGGTATCCGCCTCGTTTCGATCTCGCGCTGACAAAAATCGCAGGTGAGTTTCTCAGCCATGTTTCACCTCTTTCGCGAAACAACGGACTTTAGGTCCATTGTGTTCCCCGGCCGATCGGCGTATACCCAAAACTAACCGTTCGTGGGGTAAGGGCAACATAAAAAAGGCGGTTCCCATTTGGAGCGATGGAATATCCTCCTCGGGGCGCACAATCACGTCCTCGCCGATCGGGGATGGTCCGTCGCGGTGCGCATCGCAACCTGCAAACTCCTGAAACAGAAAATGCTCTCTCTCGGGCCACTCAAACCACTTCCAAGCAGAACAAGCACCCAAGTCACTCCCAGGGTTTCCGCGGCGGACGCTTGAGCCACGGCGTCACCTCTCTCGACTATTGCGAGCGGGCCGCGGCGCTCCGGATCCGCGGCGCTCCGGATGCGGCCCTTTTGCGCGATGCCCGTTTTCCGTCCGGCACCAGCACATCGGCTCGGCGCCGCACGTCGGGCACGTCTCGCGGTACAGGTTGCCGGGGAAATCGTAGCCGCGCTTTCCCCACCACGACATGCGGAGCTGCGGCCGGTCGGGTTTCAAATCACCGCTCGCGCTAGCTTCCCCTCGAGCACCACGACGAGCCGGTCCGGGGCGTCGTCTGAATACTCGCGCCAGGCTTTCCCGAAAGTCACTTCGACGTGGAACGGCTCTTGGATCATGGGCCGCGGATTGAGCAACCGGCGCAGGGAGCGAACCAGATCGACGCGGGCGTGCCGTCCCATCACGAGCAAGGTGTCGGCGTTCAGCACCATCGTTACCGGATCCGCGCATTTCCACGCCGGGCCGTTCCAGTACGTTTTTGCTCCGATGATCAAACGGACGAGCGTGTCGGCATAGTATCGCGAGCTCACCGGCAGGATCTTTCGGCCGATGAACGCGACGCGCAGCGCATGGACGGCGAATCGGTTCGGGCTCGGGAGCAGGCCGGACATCGGCATGTTGGTCTCGAGGTATTCTTTCACGCGTTGCCCATCGTTGGTGACGATCATCCCGCCGAACGGAATGACAAACATCAACTCGCGATCGCGCTGCGCGACGCGCGGCGCCAGCGTGTGCAGGGTATCGAACAGATGATCGTCGAGAATCTCGAGCATCCCTTGAACGAGCGGCATGGTTTTCACCCCTGAGCCGGAGCCACAATCACCCCGGCAGCGACGAGTTTTTGGTACAGGTCGCAGCGGTTTTGCAGAACGATAAAAACAAACTTCACGCGGTAGGCGGTGAGGTAGTTTTGGCGGCGGGCGAGATCGTTGTCGTTTTTGTACGCTTCCCACTCCTCGGCCGTGGTCGGCCAGAACATCCCGATGTGCGCCTCGTGCAGGTGCTCGTTCAGGAGCTCCGGAGGCCACAACGGGAACTCCGCGCCGCATTGGTCGCAGTAGGTTTTCTCGAGCGCGAGGAGTTTGCCGACTTCATCGATGTCGGTCACGACTGCTTGTTTCTCCGTGCGGGGCGGGAGTCCCGCCGCTTTCCGGTGTCTTGCTTCTCCCATTGAGCCATGCCTCCTCTTTCAACCGGAGCCTAGTCCACTGCCGACACTGCGGGCAAGGATCCGTTTTTTTCTTCCGCAGGTGGATCAGAAAGTGCGCCACGTCGGCGAGTCCTTCTGCCTCGAGATCCCGGCGATCGCGATACGCTTCCCAGGCAAACCGCGAGATCCAGATCTCGAGTCGGTTGTGCA
>Ga0137410_10000465_pt1 | contig 28641 bp, 20 predicted proteins | sample CZODoug1_16funga_FD_108878 | JGI IMG/M metagenome (GOLD analysis project Ga0137410, IMG submission 108878) | Vadose zone soil fungal communities from Angelo Coast Range Reserve, California, USA - CZODoug1_16fungal (Illumina Assembly) | ecosystem: Environmental > Terrestrial > Soil > Vadose zone... | reverse complement strand
CTCACCGCCAAGGTGATTGCGGCTGGCGGAGGGAAGGTCGTCGTCACCTACGCCGTCGGTCGCAGCGACGCGGAGCAGGTCGCCGGAGAAATCGGCGAGCGATTCGCGCGCGATGTATGCCGCGTCGTTCAGTGCGACGTGCGGCATGACACCGCGGCCCAGCTTGGACACGTCGGCGCCGGAATCAGCCAGCTGTATTACTTCGCGACTGCGACGATCGCGAAACAGAAGGCCGAGGCGTACGTCCCGGGCCTGTTCGACGACTTCAAACGGGTCTACGTCGACGGATTCTACGATTGCTGCCGTTTTCTGGAAGAGCAGGGTACGCGCACCGTGACCGCTTTCTATCCTTCCTCGATTTTCGTCGAGAACGCCCCGCCCGGGATGCTCGAATACAGCATGGCCAAAGCGGCTGGCGAAGTCCTGTGCGCGCATCTCAACCGCTCGCGCTCCCGCGTCCACGCCATCGTCACGCGGTTGCCGCGGCTGCTGACGGACCAAACCGCGACGGTCCCTCCGGTCGAGAGCGCCGACCCTCTCGAGGTCATGCTGCCAGTCATCCGCCGCGTGCAGTCATTCGCTCCTGATTCCTAGAATGGGCTGCGCGCCAACCGAGGTCTCCTAGACGTGCTCTTCAACTCCTACGAGTTCATCTTCGCGTTCCTGCCTCTCGTGGCGGCCGGGTTCTTCCTGCTCGGAGGCGTGTCCCGGACCTTGGCGCTGCGCTGGCTGATCCTGGCTTCGCTCTTCTTCTACGCATGGTGGAGGCCGTTCAACGTCCTGCTGATCGCCCCGTCCATCCTCGTCAACTTCGTCCTGGCGCGCACGCTCCAGCGCTTGGGACGGGCCGACAAGCGCCGGACTTCGATGGCGGTCCTGATCCTCGGCATCGCGTTCAACATCGCCTTCCTCGGCTACTTCAAGTACACGAATTTTGTCGGAGGCGCGATCAACGATGCCTTCGGGACACACTGGGTCCTCACCGAGATCATCCTGCCGCTCGGCATCTCCTTCATCACGTTCCAGAAGATCGCGTTCTTGATCGACCTGCACGCGGGCCGCATCGAGAGCTTCACGCTTCAGGACTATTGCCTGTTTGTGCTGTTCTTTCCGCAGCTCATCGCGGGGCCCATCGTCCACTATCGCGAGATGATGCCGCAGTTTCAAGGGGCGACCTGCCGGTTCGACAAGGAGAACGTCGCCGTCGGCCTCACGCTCTTCCTGTTCGGCTTGTTCAAGAAGGCGGTGCTCGCCGACGGCCTCGCGCCGCACGTAAGCATGATCTACGGGGAGGCCGCCGCGGGAACGGGCATTTCGCTGATCACGGCGTGGATGGCTGCGATCGGGTTCACGCTGCAGATCTATTTCGACTTCTCGGGCTATTCCGACATGGCACTCGGCGCGGCGCGGCTTTTCGGAATCCGCCTGCCCCAGAATTTCAATTCCCCCCTCCAGGCATCGAGCATCATCGACTTCTGGCTGCGCTGGCATATGACGCTCACCCGCTTCCTGACCGCGTACATCTACAACCCGCTGGTGCTCGCGTTGACGCGGCGCCGGATGGCGCGCGGCCTGCCGGGTTTCGGTGGCCACCAGACGACTCTGGGCGCGTTCGTCCAGTTGCTCGCGTTCCCCACCATGCTCACAATGTTCATTTCCGGGCTATGGCACGGCGCGGGCTACCTGTTCATCCTCTGGGGCCTGCTCCACGGCCTCTATCTGACCATCGACCACGCCTGGCGCTTGCGGGGACCGAGGCTGTGGCCGGACCGCCGGAGCTACGAACGCGTGATGAAGCCCCTAGGCTTGGTGCTGACCTTCACCGCGGTGGTCACGTCGATGGTCCTGTTCAGGTCCGCGACGGTCGCCGGCGCGCTCAACATACTGCGGGGCATGATCGGCCTGAACGGGGTCTCGGTGCCCGAGACGGTCTTCGAACGGTTCGCGCCGCTCGCGCCCCTGCTGGAGCGGATTGGCGTCGTGCAGCAGTCGTGGGGCGGGCGGGGCTTCCTGATCCTCGCCGCTCTGATCCCCGCCCTGGTGTTCATCGCGCTCGCCTGTCCGAACACGCTCCAGCTGCTCGCGCGATTCGAGCCCGCGCTGGGCGTGCGACAACGGCCGACCGAGCCCAGCCTTGCGGGACGGCTGCGCGAATGGGCGCCCTCACTCGCGTGGTCCGTCGGCATGTCAGCGATCGCGATCGCGGGGATTCTTTCCCTCGGTGGACCCAGTGAATTCCTGTACTGGCAATTCTGATTCGCCCGGCGGGGAGTTGGCCCTACGGCGTTCCCTGCTCACTTCGACGGCAGCGAAAACGCGAACAGAGAGTTGCCTGCCATTAATGCGATGAATTGGGTCCCGTCGACGGCGTAGGCGACGGGCGGAGCGTTGATGCGCGCGCCCACGCGGACGCGCCACAGGATCCGGCCGCTGTCGGAGTCCAACGCGAGAAACTCGTCGTGATAGCTTCCGAAGACGAGGCCGGAATCGGTCGACAGGATGCCGCCGAGGAAGTGAGTGATATTCGGGCCCTCGTCGAGCCGCGTCTCCCAGCGAACATTTCCGGTCGAGGCTTCGATCGCCTTGATGCCCGCCGCCGCCGGAAGGTTGGCCGCGAAAACAGACGCGCTTCCTAGGAACTGGCGCTTTCCCTTCTGGACTTCCGCATCGCTCATGAAGTAGGTCGCCGCGGCGTCGACGGTGGGGACATACAATAGCCGCCGCGCGGCGTCGTAGGACGGCGGCCACCAGTTCGTCGCTCCGCTCGTCGCCGGCCACACGACCCTGCCGTTCCGATCCGCCTTCTCCTCGATCGGGATCGGGCGGCCCTCGGGCGTGAAGCCTGAAGCCCAGGTCTGTTTTGCAAACGCCTTGGCGAAAAGGAACTCGCCGCTCTGCCGGTCGAGGGCGTAGAAAAATCCGTTGCGATTCGCCCAGAGAAGGGCGCGGCGGGAAGCGCCTTTCCAGGGAATATCGGCGATCACGGGCTGCTGCACCGAGTCCCAGTCGTTGTCGTCCGCGGGCGTAAATTGATAGTGCCAGCGCAGCTTTCCGGAGTCGGCGTCGAGCGCCACGACGCTGTTCGAATAGAGGTTGTCGCCCGCGCGCTCCTTCCGCCGGAAAGTCGGCGCCGGGTTCCCGACTCCCCAGTACAGCAGGTTCAGGTCAGGATCGTATGCGCCGACCGACCATGTGGGCCCTCCGCCCGTCTTCCACGAGTCGCCCGACCAAGTATCGTGCCCGGGCTCGCCGGGACCGGGTATGGTATGGAATTTCCACAGCAGCTTTCCGTCGCTCGCGCCGTACGCAGCGACGAATCCCCGGATGCCGAACTCCCCGCCGGCGACGCCCACGATCACGCGGTCACCGAGGGCGAGCGGCGCCCCGGTCATCGAGTAACCGTCCCGGTAATCCGCAACCTGCGTGTCCCACCTCCTCCGGCCCGTCGATGCGTCCAGCGCGACGAGATGCGCGTCCAGTGTCGCGACAAACACGCGGTCGTTCAGTATTGCAACGCCGCGATTGATGATTCCGCAGCACAGCGGGAGCCCTGACGGGATCGGGCGCCGGAACTGCCACACCTTCCGGCCGTTCGCTGGATCGAGCGCGACGACGCCCTCGGGCGACTCGGTGACGAAGAGCAGGCCCGATGCGACGATCGGCGACGCCTCCAGGAACTCCTGCGCCGATCGCAGCTGCGCCACCCAAGCCACTCTGAGATCCCTGACGTTCCGCTTCGACGCGATCGAGAGCGAGGTGTGCCGATGCCCGGCGTAGTTTCCGGCGAACGTCAGCCACTGGTCCGGTCGCTTGTGCGAGGCCACGATGCTGTCCGGATCGACGCTCGTTCTGCGCGCCGCGGAGGAGGCTGCGCTCTGTTCCTCGCGGGCGAGCTCCTTGAGATAGGCGTGCGTCTCCCAGATCTCGCGATCCTCGAGAGGCTGAGCCGCCATCGCGGTCCCGGGCAGGCCCCATTTGACTGCTGAAAAGAAGATCCAGTCCGGCTTGCTGCCTGTGGCCGAGACCAGGTCCGGTCCCATCTTTCCCCTTCCGTTGTCACCGTGGCACGAGGCGCACAAGTGGCCGTACAGCCGCGAGCCTTTTTCGAATTCCTCTCCCGTGAGCGGATTGTCGACCCCCGATACGACGTTGGGATTGTCCGCGAGGTTGCCGAGAAACACGGGGCTGCCGGGCGCCAGCCAGCGCACGAAATCCGCGAGAGGAATCTCCGGCAACTTTCCCATAAGCTTCGCTCGCACGACGCGAACCCGCCAGGCGATGGCGTCAGATGCCACCGCGCCCGCCGCCGCGAGGACGACGACGCAGATCAAACCGATAGTCGCCGTGCGCATCCAGCGCATGCCGCCCGCCCCCCGTTGCTGCATTATTGTGGACGCGATTGTAGCAAGATAAAGCTTACGCACGGCTTAATGTCCGGTTGAGCGCGAATTCCCGCTCGAGTTTGCGCAAGATCCGCGGCACGCGACCGACTTGCATCCTTGACTTGGTATCGGTGAATCCGTAGAGTGCCCTGCAGAAATGCGGCAACGAACCGCGCGCTCCCTTTGCCGCTCCCATTCCGCCGCGATCACGTCGAGAGGCCAAGCGCTGCGAGTCATCGCGATGAACAGCGTAAGGGCTCGTCCAGCAGCGCCCGGCACGTCAGGCAAACTATGACGAACGCATGAGCACATGACGAATGCATGAGCAACTCGTTCTTTTCCGACCGAGGGTCGTCACGGATAGCGGCGCCCCGCAGGGGGCGCGGGACCGCAAGGCCGCGGAAAGAACCGTTCAAGTCTTGAGCGCGCTTGCGTAGGTCGATTTCCACCTCCCGAAGGTACGGGTCTTGCTTTCCAAGCCGTCGGGGCCATCCATGAAGACCTTGACCGCAGAGGACAGGCGCGACGAGTGGGATTCATTCGTGCACGCCGTCGACGGCGCGACGGCGTATCACCGCCACGGCTGGACGTCGCTCATCGGGAGGACCTTCGGCCACCCCTGCCACTACCTGGCCGCCGTCGATGAAGACGGGATCTGGCAGGGGATTCTGCCGCTCGTGCACATGCGCAGCAGAATGTTCGGCAATTTTCTGGTCTCCCTGCCTTTCGTCAACTACGGCGGGCTGCTGTGCAAATCCGACGACGCAGCCGGCGCCCTGCTCGACGAAGCCGAGCGGATCAGGCGCGCCTGTGGAGCGAGGCACGTCGAGCTGCGTCATGTCGCGGGGCGACCCGGCGCTCTTCCGACCCGTCAGCACAAGGTCACCATGATTCTCGGTCTCGCCGGATCGAGCGACGAGCAGTGGAAAGGGTTCGATTCCAAGCTGCGCAATCAAATACGCAAGGCGCAGAAGAGCGACTTGAGTTTTGAGCGCGGCGGCCCCGATCTCCTCGACGGGTTCTATGAGGTCTTTGCCCGGAATATGAGGGACCTCGGCACCCCGGTGTACGCGAAGAGCTTTTTCCGGAACGTCCTGGAGGTCTATCCGGAAAGCACGGCCGTGCTCGCTGTCAAGCACAAGGGACGGATGATCGCCTCCGGGATTGCTTCCTGGTTCGGGCGCCGGGTCGAGGTGCCATGGGCCTCATCCATCAAGGACTACAAGGCCATGTGCCCGAACCACATGCTTTACTGGGAGGCGATCCGCCTCGCCATCGAGAAAGGCTCGGCGGAATTCGACTTCGGGCGGTCGACCCCGAACGAAGGAACTTACAATTTCAAGAAGCAGTGGGGCGCCCTGCCCGTACAGCTGAACTGGCAATACCTCATAGACGAAGGCGGCCGCTTGCCCGAGCTGAACCCGAGCAACCCCAAGTACCGTGCCGCGATCAGTGTGTGGCAGCGTCTGCCGGTGAAGGTGACCAAGGTGCTCGGGCCCTGGGTTGTACGCAACATACCTTAGGGCACGGCAAATATGTGCGGCATCGCAGGCATCGTCGATCTCGTGTCACCTCCAGGCTCCGCGGCCATAGCGGCCATGATCGCGGACATCGCCTATCGGGGGCCGGACGCCGCCGGGCAGGTTTGCTTCGAGACCGACGGCGTGGCGCTCGGGCATCGCCGGCTGAGCATACTGGACTTGTCGGACGCCGGCGCGCAGCCGATGGCCGGCAGCAACGGCCGTTTCTGGGTCACCTACAACGGGGAGATCTACAACTACCTCGAGATCCGCAAGGACCTGCAGGCGCTCGGATACGCGTTCAAGTCGAGCAGCGACACCGAGGTGCTGCTTTGCGCCTACGAGGAGTGGGGTGCGGCGTGCCTCGGGCGCTTCATGGGTATGTATGCATTCGCGATCTGGGACCGCCAGAGGCGCGAGCTCTTCGCCGCCCGAGACCGGCTCGGCATCAAGCCCTTCTATTACCGGGAAACTCCGCGCGGAATCCTGTTCGCCTCCGAGATCAAGTCGATTCTCTCGGTACATTCGGCCCCGAAGAGCGTCGACACCACGCTCGTCGACGCTTACATGAGCTTCGGCTACGTGCCGGGCGAGGAGACCCTTCACAAGGGCATCAAGAGACTCCTCCCCGGGCACACCCTCACCTGGCGCGACGGCAGCACGAAGGTGGCTCCGTACTGGGACGTTCGATTCGAGGATGATCACGGGCGCGACGTCGCGGTCGACGCCGAGAGGGTTAATACACTCCTCAAGGATTCGGTCGCCCTGCATTTGCGCAGCGACGTACCCCTCGGTGTTTTCCTCAGCGGGGGTATCGATTCGAGCGCCATGGTCGCGCTGCTTTCCCCCGGGGCGGCTCGGGGCCTCAAGACCTTTTCGGTCGCGTACAACTTCGGCCCCGACTACGACGAGACCCCGTATGCACGCGAGGTCGCGACGGCCTTCTCCACTGATCATCACGAGATCCGCGTGACCCCCAGGGAGTTTCTCGATTTCGTCCCGAGGTACATCTGGCACATGGATGAGCCGGTCACCGAAGCGGCTGCGATCTCCCTGTACTACGTTTCGAGGCTGGCGCGAGAGAACGTGATCGTCTGTCTAAGCGGCGAGGGATCGGACGAGCTGTTCGCCGGGTATGACTTCTATACGTACAACCTCGCGATGGAAAAAGCCCAGCGGATGTTCGGGGCAGGTGTTTTTCGCGGGCTCGCGAGCCTGGCGCCGAAGTCGGGAAGAATGTCTAAGATCCACAAGTACCTCGAGCTCGCGGGTCAGCCTCTGGAGGAGCGCTACCACGGAATCTCGAGCTACGAATCGGGGAGGAAGGCGAGTCTCTACTCCCGGGATTTTGCGGCGCGCGCCCGCGAGGGCAACGCCCACTGCAAGGCCTTTCTCGAGCGTCTCTTTATCCGCTCGAAGGACTGGGATCCGCTGAGCCGGATGCTCTACTTCGATACGAAAACCTGGCTCGTCGACGACCTGCTCATCAAGGCGGATAGAATGAGCATGGCCAACTCGATCGAGTTGAGGGTGCCGTTCCTCGATCACCGGCTCGTGGAGTACGCGGCGAGCGTGCCTTCACGAAACAAGATACGGGGACGGGACACGAAGTTCGTCCTGAAGAAAAGCCTGGAAGGACAGCTGCCGGAAAGGATTCTGCGTCGCCGAAAGATGGGATTCCCGACGCCGCTCGAGATCATGTTCCGGGGCGAGCTTTTCGACTACGCGAGCGACCTTCTTCTCTCCCGGCAGGCGACGGGCAGGGGCTACTTCGACCCGGAGGCGATCAGGCGGCTCCTGGTCGACCACCGCGCAGGCCGCGCGGCCAATCACAGGGAAATCTGGCAACAGGTGGTCCTCGAAGAATGGCATCGCAAGTTCGGGTACTGAGCGCCGGCGCGACATGAGAATTCTCTACCACCATAGAACGCTCGGCGACGGTGCGGAGGGCATCCACATCCGCGAGATGGTCAAGGCCTTTCGCGCGCTCGGTCACGAGGTCAGGGTGATCGGGCCCACGGGCGAGATCCAGGCGCAGCCCTCGCGCAAGTCGAGGATCCTAGAGCGCATCAAGCGCATGATCCCGCACGCTCTGTACGAGCTCCTCGAGTTGTCCTACACGGGCTATTGTTTCCTGAAAACGGCGCAGGCGATCCGGTCGTTCAGACCGGATTTCATCTACGACCGGTACATCATCTTCAACGCCGGCCCTGTGCTCGCCGGAAGGGCGTTCCGCGTCCCCGTTTGCCTCGAGGTGAATGCGCCCTTGGCGAAGGAAAGGAGCATCGAGCCCGACGAGCGCCTCGTCTTCCAGAAGCTCGCCTCGTGGATGGAGGGCTGGATCTGCGCCACCTCGACCGAGACGATCGTGGTCTCCACGCCACTCAAGGACTACCTGGAGTCGATAGGCGTGCCGCGGGGAAAATGCATCGTGATGGCGAACGGGGTGGACCCCGAGCGGTTCTCTCCGAGGCCGCGGAACGAGGCGCTCCTCGGAGAACTCGGCATCCCGGCGGGGGCCCTAGTCGTCGGATTCACCGGCATTCTCCGCCCCTGGCACGGGCTCGAGCTCCTCATCGACGCGGCCGCGAGCATGGTGAAGCGCGGGAGAAGGATCTTCCTCCTGATCGTCGGCGACGGGCCCTATCGTTCTTCTCTCGAGGGCCGGATCGCCGAGCTCGGGATCAGCGCGTGCGTCCGCATCACCGGGAGGCTCCCCCACGAGAAGGTGCCCGAATATGTGTCGCTCTTCGACGTCGCCGTGAGCCCGCGTGCAACCTTCTACGCGTCGCCCATGAAGGTCATCGAGTACATGGCGCTCGGCAAACCGGTGGTCGTGCCGCGGACGGCGAATTTCCTGGACATCATCGACGAGGGCGTGAACGGAATCACGTTCGAGGACGGCAGCGCGGCGGCCCTGGAGAAGGCGCTCGTGGATTTGTCCGACTCACCGGGCGCTTGCAAGGACCTGGGCGCGAAAAGCCGCCGCAAGGTCGAAAGCCGTCTGAACTGGCGCTGGAACGCGACAGAGGTTTGTCGACTCTTCGTGACATGACCGCCTGCGGACCACGGCTGCGGTATTCGCAGGATCCCGACGCTTGGCGCACGTGATCAAGACCGAAATCGTCGCCGATCTCGCCCGAATCGATCCGCTGCAGTGGGACGCCCTGCTCGCGCGCTGCCCGGACTCGACGGTGTTCCAGAGCAGAGGCTGGATGACCAGCTGGTGGGCGGCGTTCTCGCGGCCTGGCATGCGGCTGCACTGCATCGCGGCGTACGACGGTGCCCGGCTCGTGGGCCTCGCGCCCCTGTACGTCAGCTCGCGCAGACGCATGGGGCTGCGGCTCGCCGAGCTGCGGTTTCTCGGCGAAGGTCCCTCGGACTACAACGTGTTTTCCGTGTACGACGGCAATCCCGAGATCACCGCCCAACTGGTCGGGGAGGCGCGGCGCGAGCTGGAGAACAACGTGGCGATCGTGCTCGTAGACGTCCCGCAGTTTTCCTCGGTCGCGTACTGCCTCTCGGCGCAGGAGACCCGCGGGCTCCGGGGACCGCGCAAGATATCGACGATGCCCTGCCCGCGCCTTCGTCTCGCCGGAAATTCCGCCGGCGTTGCCGCGATACTGAAGAAGGACAGCCTGCGCCGGCACCAAAAAGCGCTTTCGAAGATCGGCGCGATCAGCGCGCGCCATCACACGACGCCCGAGTCGATCCGCGCCCTGCTCCCGGAGCTTTACCGGCAGCACGTGGCGCGGTGGTCCGGCACCCCCTTTCCGAGCCTTTTCCTGAGCGAGTCCAGTCGGAAATTCTACGAGGCCCTGGCCGACACTCTCGGTGGCGAGGGCAAGCTCGTGCTGACCGAAATTCGCGCCGGCGAGAAGTTGGCCGCTCTTCATTTCGGCCTGCGCTCACGCAGCGATTTCATCTGGTACAAGCCCGCCTTCGACCCCGAGCTCACGCGACAGGGTCCGGGGGAAGTCCTCCTAAAGATCCTGATCGAGCGCGCCCAATCGGAGGGCTACGCCGCGTTCGACTTCACCCGGGGAGACGAAGGCTTCAAGAGCCGCTTTGCGACGAGCGTCGACTACAACGCGAACTACGAATGGATTCCACGAAGCGCGCCGCACGTTTTCCTCGGCGCGGCGCAGGCGCTCCGTCGCACGCTCGGTCGTCGCTGGAGAGCGGTCAGGTCCCGGGACGCAGCCGTGGAGGACGCGTCCACGGAAGGCAAGCGCGTTCTCCTGATCGATCTGCCCGGCGCGCTGGCCGGTCCGGTCGCGGTGTTGCTCGCCAGGGAGCGCTTGATCGCGGACTTCGCCTCGACGCGAGGCGCCCCGGGCGAGGCCCCGCCAGGCGCCCTCAAGGTCCACCCGCTTCCCGATCCCGGCTCCGCTCCCGCCGCCCTCCGGGCGCTGGATGGGCGGCTGCGCTACGATCTCCTCGTTCCCTTCTCGTCGGACCTGGTTTCCGTTCTCGGGGCCCTCCCGGACGATGATGCGCTGCGCATGAAGAGCCCGGTACCGGGGACCTCGATCCTCGAAGCCGCCGGGCAGAGATTCCCCTTGACGTCCGGGGAGCCGGGCTCAGCACACTGGAGCGTTCAGTGCCTTTGCGTTCACGGCAGGCTCGCGTGGTATAGGACCGTAGGAGCACCCGGGTCGCAAAAGGCCGATTCGCCTGCCTGGACGGTATCGCAGCACGCCAAACGCGCTCTCGAGCAGCTCGCTTGGCACGGGTTCGCGACTCTGCACCTCGAAGACGGCGGCAAGGGACGTATCTCCGAGAAGCAGATCCAGCCCTTTCTCTGGCCTTCCGAGGCAACCGTTGTCGCGCGATTCGTTGCATCTGCATGGGCGATGACCCGGCTGCGGCGAGTTCCGCCGCAGCCGCAAGAGCTCAGTTACGGGGCTGGGTGAGGCCACGTGCGCATCGTTCATCTCATCAACAGCCTGGACGTCGGCGGAGCGGAGCAGGTGGTCACCAGCCTAGCCATTCATCAGCGCGGCGCGGGTCACTCCGTGCGGGTCGTTTGCCTGCGCGACCTCGGTCCCGATCCGCTCAACGTCGATCGCCTGCACGAGGCCGGTGTCGCCATCGTGACGCTCGGGAAGCCGCCAGGTCTTCACTTCGGCACGCTGAGCAAGCTCGTCGCCTACTTGAAGACGGAGCGCATTGAAGTCCTGCACACTCACAACCACCTCGTGCATCACTACGGCGCCCTTGCCGGACGCGCAGCACGGGTTCCAGCGATACTGAATAGTCTGCACGGAAGCGCCTCGCTGCTCACCTCGGCCGCGTGGACGAAGCTGTTGTTCTGGCTTTCCTGCCTTCTCGGTGACAAGGTGATCGGCGTTTGCCGCCAAGTCGAGTCCGTCCTACGCCGGGCGTTCCCGCTTCCTTCAGGGAAAGTGGGCATGGTCGACAACGGAGTCGAACTCTCCAGATTTCTCCAACTCCCCGCCCGTGCGCCCGGTAGGGTCGTTGTCTTCGGCAGCATCGGGCGCCTCGATCCGGTCAAGGACCATGCGAATCTCCTCGAAGCGTTCGCCCTTGTCTGGAACAGACATCCCCGAGTGGAACTGCGGCTGCTCGGTAGCGGGGACCTCAGGCAGAAGCTGGAGGAGACCGCGGCGGCTCTTGGGATCGCCGACAGGGTGCACTTCGAGGGGTTCAGCCAAGACACCGCCGGATTTCTCGCCCGGCTTGACATCTACGTGATCTCATCCTTGAGCGAAGGACTCCCGCTCACCTTGCTCGAAGCCATGGGAGCGGCCCGACCAATCGTCGCGACCGCGGTGGGCGAGATCCCGGATATCGTGGGCTCCGCGCACTGCGGCTGGCTCTGCCCGCCGTCCAGTCCCGCGGAGCTCGCCGCCGCGATGGAACAGGCGCTTCTCTCCCCGGAACTCGGGACGATCGGCGCAAGGGGCCGAAACGCCGCCCGCGCCCACTACTCGATCGAGCGAATGGCGCGCGATTACCAGGAAATCTATGCAACTGCAATCGCAGACGGCGCTCGCGGAGTTCCCACGCCGCGGGCGTGAATACTCGAGCGCGGCGCCGACTTGTGGTACCCTCTGAAGCCTCATCCATGCAGTGTGCTCACCGGACACTGCTACTCGTGGCACCAAACGCGGCACGAAAATCCCTCATCGAGCTTGCGCGCAATGCACTGGCGTTCGCGAGGGAATTCGGCGCCCGCCGATTCGCGCAGGAAGCGCAATACCGCTTGGTCAACCGCTTCCACGAGCGCCGCCTTGGGATTCAGACGAGCGGTATGGTCGAGCTCGCACGCCTGGGAACCCAGAACCAGGACTCGATCGAATACACGCCCATGGGATACAAGGCGCTCTACTGCGCGCTGAAAAGGATACCGCTGCCCCCATCGGAGATCTCGTTCCTCGACTACGGCTGCGGGAAAGGCAGGGCGCTCGCCGTGGCGGGAACGTTCCCATTCAGAAAGATCATGGGCGTCGAGCTATGCGAGCAGTTGAGCGCAGCGGCGAGGTCTAACGTCCGGAGAATGCGCCACCGGAAAGCGCCGAGCATCGAAGTCATGACCGGCGACGCCGGGGATTTCCAGGTGCCGGACCACGTGAATTTGATACACTTTTTCAATCCGTTTCACGGGAAGACGCTGGAGAGAGTGGTAAAGAACATCGTCGCCTCGCACGCGGCGTCGCCGCGAACGATGTACATCATCTACTTCAACAAGATCCATTTCGAACGGATCGTCAAGGCCGATGAATATCGCGTCGTGAAGCTGATTCATAGCGAGCACTTCTATCCGAACTACTCCTGCGGCATCTACGAATTGGCCGGGCCCGAAGGCGCGGGCGGAGCAAGCGACGGCGCCCCGGGCCGGTGATGTTCGGTGACATGTCCGGGCTGAGCAAGCAGATCGCGCTCTCGGCGCTCTCCCTCGGCGGCGTATTTCGCGCGGGCGAGTACCTTTCCAGCCGGAGTCTGACCGTGCTGACCTACCACCGTATCATTCCAAGCGGACACGACTCTGGGCGGCGCCCGCCCAACACGCTCTACTGCGACGAATTCGAGCAGCAGATGGCGTTCGTTGCGAGCCGGTACAAGGTGCTCGGCGCCGAGGAGCTTCGCGCGTTTGCGAGCGGGTCGGGTGCGTTCCCCAGGTACGCCATCGCGATCACGTTCGACGACGGCTACGAGAACAACTTCCTCTACGCTCTGCCGATACTGCAGCGGCAGGGGATGCACGCGGCCTTCTTCCTGACCACCTCGCTTGTCGGAACAAAGGATCGGATGCTCTGGTTCGACCGTCTCGATCGCCTGCTCTCCAAAGCGCCTGGGGCGGAAATCGAGAGCAGCCTGCGCCGCCTCGAAGGTCCTGCGGGACCGGCGGAAGGAGGCCTGCGCTCCTGGTTCAAGAAGCTTCGCAGCGACCGACAGTCCGAGCTGCTCGACCGGCTGGAGGCGCAATTCGGTCGGGATCGGCCGCGGAAGGAAGACGGCGCCGTGTACGCGATGATGAGCTGGGATCAGGTCCGGCAGATGGCCTCTGCGGGAATGACGATAGGCTCGCACACGGCAAACCACCAGATTCTCGCCGCGGTCCCGCCGGAGGAAGTGCAGGCCGAGCTGATATCGAGCAGGAAGCGCGTTGAGCACGAGACCGGCCGGGAATGCTGGTGCTTCGCCTACCCCAACGGGTCGAGCCGGGACTTCCGCGCCTCCGACGAGCTCGCAGTCAAGGAGGCGGGCTACCTGTGCGCGTTCACACAGATCCCCGGCTCTGCGCACGCCGGAACTCCCCGCTACGCGCTTCCGCGAATCCCGATCCCCGACGCGGGCGACGTGCGGATTTTCCGCAGCCACGTCTCCGGAGTCCGTCGCGCCCTCGGCCCTCTGCTTCCCGGAGGTTAGGCGGAAGTGCGCGATTCGCCCCCGCGGGTTCTCACTTTCACGACGCTATTTCCGAACCGGGAGCAGCCCGGGCACGGCACTTTTGTGAAAGAGCGGATTGTCGCACTCGCGAAACTGCTCGAGCTCCGCGTCGTGGCTCCCGTGCCCTGGTTCCCCAAAACCCGTTTCTTCGGCGAAAGATACTACCGCTACTCGCAGGTGCCGCGGAGGGAGGACCAGGACGGCGTCGCAGTCGACCATCCCCGCTTTCCGGTCATCCCCAAGGTGGGCAAGAGCGCAGACGGATTGCTGCTGGCGGCAGGCGCCTTCACTCGGCTGCAGCAGGTGCGCGCCGAATTTCCCTTCGACGTCCTCGACGCGCACTGGGCGTATCCCGACGGAGTCGCGGGAGCGATCCTGGCCGGCCGCCTCCGCGTACCGCTGGCCATAACGGTTCGGGGCGACGATATCAACGTCTTCATGAAGGAGTCCTGGCGCCGGCCCTGGATTCGCTGGGCCCTCCATAGAGCCGATCTGGTCATCGCCCTGTCAAGCGAGCTCAAGGACATCGTCGCCGCCACCGGAGTCGCCGCGTCGAGGATCTCGGTCATCCCCAACGGCATCAACCCGGAAAAATTTCACCCCGTAGACCGCGGCATTGCCCGGCGGCATCTCGGCCTGCCGGCAGAGGGCCGATTTGTCCTCTCGGTTGGGCGACTGCACGAGTCCAAGGGGTTTCCGGTTCTGGTCGAGGCGGCCGGGAGGCTCAGGCAGCGGTTTCCCGACCTGCACGTCTACATCGTCGGCCCGCCTGATCACGAGGCGGACGCTCGCCCGGAGATCCTCCAGGCCGCCGCCCGCGGCGGTTTCACGGACAGGCTGCATCTCTTGGGCGCCCAGGATCCCGGGCTGCTCAAGTACTGGTACGCCGCAGCCGACGTCTTCTGCCTGCCGACCGCTAGGGAAGGATCGGCGAACGCACTCCTCGAGGCCATGGCCTGCGGTCTGCCTTGCGTCACAACCCCCGTAGGAGGCAATCCGGACGCGGTCAGTACCCGGGACGTCGGATATCTGGTGGAGCCAAGCGCGACGGCGATGGGCGAAGCGCTCGCCGAAGCGCTGTCCAGGCGATGGGACGCGGCGCGCATCTCCGAGCACGGGCTTCGCCGCACCTGGCGGACCGTGGCGGGTGAATGCCGCGACCGGCTCGCCGCGATTGTCGAGGCGCACCGGGCCGAAACTTCGGCTGCCCGCTGATTTTTCCTGCTCGAGAAAAGCGGCGAGCTCCAGGTACTTTTCATCACTCGGATCGCTGCGGGCTTCCCTCTGAGGGAAACCATCTGGGAAAATCGCATTCCGCAGACCGGCTTGCCTTGCTCTCTTGTTTGCACCGCTCCGCGCTCTTCCCGGAGGGCTTGGTGGAACCATTACAATGATAACAAACTTTTCCTGACGCTCTCCTGAGAAATGCGGGGACCGCTGAATATCCTGGTGTTCGCGTACGTGTTTCCTCCGGATGCCGGAAGCGGAACGTACCGTACGCTGTTTTTTTCGAACGAGTGGGCCAGACTCGGCGACGAGGTGACGATCATAACCGTCGAAGAGGAGAGTTTTCTCCCGACGGCGCTCGTCGATCGCGGCTTGTGCGGGGCGGTGCATCCATCGATCCGCGTTCTGCGCACAACGGCGAGCAGGCCGCTCCAAACGCTGCTCCAAATGAGGAGCGCTTTTCGGCGAAGGCGCGGCAAGACCGCCCCGTCATCGCCCCCGCCCCCTTCGCGCGCGAGCTCGACCCCTAGGAGAAGCATCCTGCGAGGAGTGAAGGACACGATCACCGATCTTCTGTCGTGTCCGGACGAGCACATAGGATGGGCCCCCGGGGCCGTGCGGCGCGGGTACGGAGTCATCAAGTCCGGCCGCGTCGATTGCATCTACGCGACGGGCGGCCCCTGGAGCGGTCTCCTGGCGGCCACCGTCCTCCACAAGCTGACCGGAGTCCCTCTGATCCTGGATTTCAGGGACCCGTGGGCCAGGAACCCGAACCTATCGAGCAAATCCCGACTGTCTCGCACGCTTCAGACCGTGCTGGAGTCAATCTGCGTGAACTCCGCGAACGCGGTCATCGCCAATACCGAGGAGCTGCGGGAAGACTTCGTGCGCCGCTATCCCCGGTCGAATTCGAAGACGTTCGCGACCGTGACCAACGGTTTCGAGCAGGTCCCCGGCGGCGAGGCGACTTCGCACGGCCGCTTTACGCTGGTCCATGCCGGCGAACTGTATCTGTCGAGAAATCCGCTGAACCTGCTGCGCGCCGTCGACGATCTGGTGAAGGATGGAGTGGTCTCTGCCGATACGTTCCGGATGCAGCTCGTCGGAGGGCTTGCAGTGGAGGACGACGCCGTCCGGGCCCAGCTACGCTCCGCGAGGCTAAGCAGCGTGCTCGAGATCAAGCCCCGCGTCTCGCACGACGAGATCCTGCGGATTCAGCAAGGCGCGAGCGCGCTGCTCCTGATACAGACGGGGTTTCCCCTCCAGGTCCCGCGGAAGCTGTACGAGTACCTTTCTCTTGCCCGGCCGGTCCTCGCGATCGCCGAGGCGGGTAGCGCGACTGCGCGCATCGTCAACGATCTCGGAGCCGGTCATGTGGCGGAAAACACCGTGGACTCGATACGGGCGGCGATCGCGAGGCTCTACCGCGCCTGGCAATCGGGGAGCCTGCGGAGCGTCGACGAGAGCAAGCTTGGCAGCTACAGCAATCGATACTTGTCGGGTAAACTTCGCGACATCATGCTGTCTACGATTTGAATGGAGCGGGAGCCGGTGAGCACACCGTTGGTAAGCGTCGTTCTGACAACGTACAACCGCAGCAAGCTGCTGCCGCGCGCCATCGACAGCGTGCTGAAAGGGAGCTATTCCAACTTCGAATTGATCGTCGTCGACGACGCGTCACCCGACGACACCGAGCAGGTGGTTTCCCGGATCAGCGACCCCCGGGTCCACTACGTGAGGATGCTCGAGAACCGCGGCGTGCTTCGCGCGCGAAACAAGGGCTTCGACGTGGCCGTGGGCGACTACGTGACCATGCTGGACGACGATGACGAGCTGGTGGCGGACGCCCTAGCCTCGGTCGTCTCGGAGTTCGAGAATCCCCGGAGCAAGGAGGTCAACATACTTTGGTTCGATTGCCAGGATGCGGAGTCAGGGGAGATCAGCGGCTCGATGGTGGCGAGCGGCGGGGACATCGGATTCGGCGACTACGTGTGCGGCCGGATCCGCGGCGACTTCTGGATGGCGTTCCGCAAGATCGCCTTGCACGGGAACCGGTTCAACGAGAGCCTGGCGGCACACGAGAGCCTGTTGTGGCTGAGAATGCATCGCACCCACAAGGCCCGCTACGTCGCAAAGGTGCTGTGCAAGAAGTACCGGCAGCACGGCGAGCCGCGGCTCTGCGACCTCGACGTGAGGCTGGGGCAGCTCAAGCAGACGACGCTTGCGCTCTCGCTGTTCCTCGAGGAATTCGGGGATGTCCTAACGCGCACCTGCCCCACCGCGTACGGCAGAAGGCTGGCCTACCTCGGGCTGCATCAGATGGCGATCAACGATTTTGCTTCGGGTCGCTCGTCGATCCTGCGGTCCCTCTCACACAGGTTTTCGGCGAAATACCTGCTGCTTTACCTTTCTTCGTTCTTCATTGCGCCGACCCACGTCATCGCTCTGATCGCGCGGATGGAATCGTGAGGTCCGGCGCCCCGTAGTCTGCGGAAGCCTTTTCCGCCTCGGGTTTGGCAACCTCCGCTTGACGAGTGGCGTTCGCCATCCATTCGAGCGCGCCGGCCAAGGCCGCGATCCACACGACAACTTCCGCCTTGGTGACATTCAGGAATTGCGCGTTGACCCAGTACACGACGAGGGACGTCCCCAGCGCGGCGGCGTAGGCGCCGAGCTCTCCGCTGAAGGGCGCGCCGGACGGGAACCTGATCCGCAAAGCGGAGCGCGCGATCGAGACGTGCAGAAGGACGAACAATATGACGCCGACGAAGCCGTGGTCCACCAGGATCGCCATGAGCGTGTTGTGTGCCGACCGCAACGCCTCTCCGTCCGCCGCCCCGTCCTTCTTCGTCAGGAGATCGGGGGGCATGTAGCGCGGGCTCAGTCGATCGTTTCCGCGGTGGCCCACGCCCCAGGGGTAGTCGAGGAACATTTGGTAGTTCGCCTTGGCGACTTCGATGCGCGACTCGGCGCTCGAGTCCATGGACGCTTCGCTGGTGACCGGAATCGTCGCCATCCGATTCCAGAAGAGGTCATGCGCGAGGACGACGAGAAGCAGCGGCGCGAGGGTCACGCTCACCACCACCAGAGTCCGCTTCGACCTGGGAGTCAGGTAGAGCGCCGCCGGAATCCCCATGAGCAGGCCGACGAAGGCTCCGCGCGTCGCCATCAGGATAATCGCGTTGAGAACGAAAGGAATCGCGGGAAACGCGACCCACTTCAGGAGCCCGGGTGCTCCCAGAAACGCGAAACCCGCGAAGACGAGGCCCGTCCCAAGCTGCATGGATGCGAAAGCCGACCCGGATACGTCGCCGTAGCCGATCGTCTCCAGGCGCCCCGCACCCGGATGCAGATAGGCCGTGTACGCCCAAAGGAAACAGCCGACGATGTGAGCGAAGACCAAGTAGCGCACCTCCCTGATCCCGGTCAGACTCGTGTAGAGCAAGGCGTACAGGACCACGTACTTGGTGAAGAGCGAAGCCAGGAACACGTGGTCGTTCGTGCTCATCACCCAAGGCGTCTGTATCCAGAGCCACAGCGCGAAAACGATCATCCAGCGGGCGGGGCCGGTCTTGTACCAGGGCGGCCGGGAAAGGGGGGCGGGATGGCGCATGGCCGCGACCAGCGTGACGCCCGCAGCGACCAGCGACCAGCGCAGATCGGGGACGTCCAGGGCCCACCAAGCCTCGCCGGGTCCCATATAGAAAACGAGCATGTACGACAACACGCCGTAAATGGGATGCTTGACGAAGGCCAAGAGCAGGCCGACGAAAAAGCAGAACAGGAACAGGAGAGCCGTGTTGCTCATTCGATGCGGACCATAATAGTATTGGCGTCCGGACTTCTGGATGCCTCCTTGCCGTCGAAGACAGATGATACAAGCAGCTATCGCGCCAAGGCAACGGAAAGCCCTCCGGCAACAGCGCGCGTGAAGTGTCGGATTTCACGCGGACCGCACCTGATCGCCGATCACGCCTTGGTCATATTACGAGACCCGCAGGCAACGCCCAGAATTCCGGCGCGGAGCGCTGGATGATCGGTGCGGTCACGGCCGTCTTCTGGCTCGCCTCGCTCCTCGTGGTCTATCCCTACCTCATCTACCCGCTGATCCTGCGCCTCCTTGCCGCGCTGAGCCCGGCGCGCGCGGCGCCGGGCACGACGGCCGATGCGTTTCCGAAGGTCACGTTCGTCATCTCGGCGTTCAACGAGGAGGCGGTGATCGGGCGCAAGCTCGAGAACACTCTCGCACTCGACTTCCCCGCGGACCGGCTCGAGGTCATCGTCGCTTCGGATGCGAGCTCGGACCGCACCGACGAAATCGTCAGAGCGGCCGCCGCGAAGGACCGCCGCGTCAGGCTGCTTCGCCAGGAAGAGCGCCGCGGCAAGTCCTCCGTGCTCAACAAGGCGGTGGCAGCCGCCAGCGGGGACATCGTCGTGTTCTCGGACGCGAACGCGATGTACGAGGCGAACGCCATCCGCGAGCTCGTGCGGGATTTTTCCGACGCGAAAGTCGGGTATGTGGTGGGCGCAGCCCTGTATTCCGACGCCGGAGGCAAGCCCGCGGGAGAAAGCGAGGGCATCTACTGGGAGTTCGAGCTGTTTCTAAAGCGCATCGAGTCGCGGGTGCACAGCGTGGTGGGTGGAGACGGCGCTATCTACGCCATTCGCAAGCACTTGTTCTGGGAATTCAAGGAAGACGATATCAGCGATTTCGTCAACCCGCTTCAGATCGTCGCAGCGGGCTACCGCGGGCTGTTCAACCCCGCCGCCCGCTGCTACGAGCACGCCGGCGAAACCTTCTCCAAGGAGTTCCGGCGCAAGCGGCGCATCGTCAACCGCACCTGGCGGGCGGTGCGTCGCTACGGGCGCCAGCTGAACCTGCGCGACCACGGCCGGTTCCTGTTCATGCTGCTGTCGCACAAGGTGATACGCTGGTTCGCCCTGCCCTTGATCCTCGCCGCGTGGCTGGCAAACTCCGCGCTCCTTGGGGAGTCGTCCTTTTACGCGTGGACATGGGCGGCGATAACCGCTTCGGTTGCGCTGGCGGGTGTCGGCGCCCTGCTCGAGCGGTTCGGATGGCGCCAGCCCAGGCTGGTCTACATTTTTTACTACTTTTACGTCGTCAACCTGGCGGGTCTGCTGGGCATCTGGGACGAATGGCGCGGTGTGCGCCACGTGACCTGGGATCACATCCGCAAGGCCGGGTCTTGATCGTGCAGTCGACTCCCCGGTAGGCCCGGAACGAGCCCATGTGCGGCATTGTCGGTATCTATTACTTTGACCGGGACCGCCAGGTCGCCGCGGAGCAGCTCCGCAGGATGGCCGACCGGATCGTCCATCGCGGCCCCGACGATGACGGATACCACGTGGAAGCCAACGTGGGGCTCGGCATGCGCCGCCTGAGCATCATCGACGTGTCAGGCGGCCACCAGCCGATCTACACGCCGGACGGCCGGTACGTCATCGTGTTCAACGGCGAGGTCTACAACTTCAAGGAGGAACGCGCGGACCTGGAGCGAAAGGGGCACTCTTTTGCGACTCATACCGATACCGAGGTGGTTCTGCACCTGTACGCGGAGTATGGAATCGCCTTCGTCGAGCACCTGAACGGCATGTTCGGCCTGGCGATCTGGGATCGGGCCGATCGTGAGCTTCTGGTCGTGCGGGACCGCATCGGCATCAAGCCCCTCTACTACTTTCGAGACGACGAGAAACTCATATTCGCCTCGGAGGTCAAGGCCATACTCGCGTATCCCGGGATCGCCGCAGAGCTTGACCTCGATGCTCTGGGCGCCTACCTGCGGTATGGATTCACCCCGGCGCCGTACACCTTGTTCAGGGGAATACGGAAATTGCCTCCTGCGCATTGGCTGCGCCTGCGCGGCGCCGAAGCGCTGGAACAGGAGTACTGGCGCCCTGCCTACGGCGACAAGTTCACCGACGGCGAGGCCGAGCTCTCGGAGCGTCTGTACGCGCTGCTCGGCGACAGCGTGCGCCACCAGATGATCGCGGACGTTCCCCTCGGGGCATTTCTTTCGGGCGGATTCGACTCGAGCGGAATCGTTCACCTGATGAGCGAGATCGACAGCCGGCCCGTAAACACATACAGCATCGGCTTCGGCAAGGGGTTCGAGGCGTACAACGAGCTCGGGGCGGCTGGGAGGTTTGCCCGGGACTACCGCGCCACACACCACGAAATACTCGTGACCCCCGACGTGGCGGACCTTTTCCCCAAACTCGTGGCGGCGCTCGACGAGCCGATCGCCGATTCGTCCTTCCTGGTCACCTACCTCGTCGCAAAGCTCGCCCGCGAATCCGTGACGGTAATTCTGTCGGGCGTAGGCGGCGACGAGTTGTTCGGCGGATATCGGCGCTATCTCAACGTGACCCTGGCGAAGTATATGAAGTGGGTGCCGCGCGCCCTCAGAGACGGGGTGCTCGAGCCCCTGTCGAGGCACCTGCCCGTAGATCGGAACAGCCGGCTGCTCAACCTGACCCGGCTGGCGCGGGCGTACCTATCCGCCGCAAGCCTGCCGCTGGGCGAGCAGTATGGTCGCTACACCATGCTGTTCGACGACGCCTTTGCCAGCTCACTCGCGGAGCGGGCCGGGAGGGTGCCGGATTTCTATTCCCGCCTCTTTTCGGAGTGCGACAGCGACGAGCTCCTCGACAAGATGATGTATTTCGACTTAAAGACCTCGCTCCCCGAGCAACTGCTTATGCTCACCGACAAGATGACCATGGCCGTTTCGCTGGAAGCGCGCGTGCCCTATCTGGATCACCGAGTTGTCGAATTCGCGGCACGCCTGCCGGCAAGCGCCAAGATAAAGGGCATGAAACTTCGGCACGCGCAAAAGCAGGCATTCCGCGGGCACCTTCCGGACTATGTCTACAAGCAGCCCAAGAAAGGGTTCGGCGCCCCGGTTGGCGTCTGGCTCCGAAACGAGCTGCGGGAAGTCGTCGACGATCTACTGGGCGCCCGGCACTTGGCGGAGCAGGGCATCTTCAATCCGGGCCGCGTCGCGCGGCTCGTCGAAGATCACTTCGAGCGCCGCGCGGACCATACGGACCAGCTGCTGGCGCTTGTCGTTTTTCAGATCTGGTTTCGCGCGTACGGGCTGGCGTGACAGCGCTTCGGAGCGCGTCGAGGCGGGTCAATGGGACGCAGCTATGGGGTGATGCGCAGGTTTTGCGGAATGGGATAGGGGCCCACGCCGGGCGCGGCGATAGGTTTGGTCGAGACGATCAGCTCGTCGTACCACACGAAGGCGTCGACGGTCGCGGCCGTACCACCCTTGGGCAATTCCGTCATGTACGTTTCAAGGCGGATGTTGGTGAAGTTGTTGTCTCCTCCGCCCGGAAAGAGAATTCCGCTCGCCCTCTGCCATTGCTTGTACGGCCCACCGTTCGACGCGACGTAGGCGTTGACGGCCGACGCGTTGGCCCCCACGGCTCCGATCGTGATCTCCTCGTAGTACGTGTACCAGATGTTCGGAAGCGGGGAGAAACAGCCGGGGCCGTTACCCGTCCCGGGGACCTGGTTTTGATAGTTGCAGTTGTAGCCGCTCGTCGCGTTGGTCCCCTGCTGCAGCATGGGCCCCCCGTTCGGACAGTTGTTGCAGAGCTGGTTCGTCACAGGATCAGTGTTGAACCCATCTCCGCAGTTGTTGTACATGCTCGGAAAGTTAAACACCCTCGTAGTGTTGTTCGCGGTCACGGTGGTGAACTCGGCGCTCTGGCATGTCGAGCTCGGCCCATGGATGTTGATTTGCTTTATGCTGCTTCCCCAGTGGGCGATATTGTTCGTGAAGTACTCGGGCGTCACCAGCTGCCGCCACTGGACATAGATCGTGTCGCCCACCTGGAACGCCTTGCCCAGAGGGCTCGAGAACGCGCCGCCGATGTTGGCGGTCGTGACGCCGGCCCGCAACTTGAACTTGAGGCTGCCCGCGCCTGAAGCCTTCGTAGCGGTGTCGATCGATCCCTGGGTGGTGTTGTCGTTGGCAGACTCCAACCCGCTCCCGGGCGGCACGGCCGCGAGGTTCGACGCTTGGTCGAAACCGTTGCAGATCAAGACCCCGGGCGCGGCGCACCGCGCAGCGAAGTCTGCGTCGGGGGTCGTCTGCGCAAGAGCGGAATGACATGCAAGGGCGGCGGCGGCCGCTCCCGCAACAAAGAGAAAACGCGCCGCCGTGGCACCAACTCGAACTCCGTCTTTGTCGAGCTTGCTCATGAGCGTCTCACTCTGCTGGGGTGATAGGATCAGGGAATGCTCTTCGAAACTTCGTTCGAGAAACCGCTCTCGATATTCGAGGTATCGTAAGCGGTGACCACGAAATAGTACTTGGTCGCGCCCTTCAGTCCTGTGACGGTGAACGCCGTCACATTCTTCGCGTCCACACCTTGCCCAAGGGCCTGGCCGTAGATTCCCGGCGCCGTCCCGTAGTAGACGCGATATCCGGCGAGGTTTGCCGCGCCGAAGAGGCGATCCCACGCGAGACTTACGTCGGCGGAAGTCGATGCACCGGGCGCGGCCTCGCTTGCCCACTGGGAAATCGCGGGGCCGCACGAGGTCAAGAAGCCACTACTCGCCACCAGCAGCAGGACGCTAGAAAAGCGCGGATCTGCGCCACAGCGACGGTTGGCCGCATCGAGGACTTGTGCGCCTAGCATGGGCTGCCTCCTTGCGAACATTGCGCGCCGTCGCTCTCTCGATGATCGCCGGGCCGACCCGAAAGAGGAGGCCAATTGGACCAAATATAACAGCACTCCACTTGGCGTGCCCGGGAACATTTCACGGTGCCCCGCGCGGAAGCCCTTGGAGCGCAAGGAAGCCGCAAGAAAAGCCTTAAATGTCGCCGCGAGAAGACACCCCCCTCGCGTGAAACGAACCGGCAAAGGCTAGCCGGACCGTTGCCGGGGATTGGGTGCCGGATCCGCACGCGGCGCGCCCTGGGCTGGTCCTCGTGCAAGATTTCTCAGGTGCGTCTCGATCGCCGCAAGGCTCTTTCCGATGGACTCGAGCGCAGGCGACAGCTCTTCGATCTTACCAACTCGCGAGGCGATCACTCCAAGTCTCTCGGTCTGCTCCTGCAGGAGATCGCGAAGACCTCCGTCGCCCGTCCCGCGTGCGACCCTCGACTTTTGCCTGTCGACGCGCTCGGCGAACGTGGACCACTGAAGCTCCTTCGCGGCCGCCTCGACAAGCTCAGCCGTGATCGCCGTCAGGTTGTCGGCGTACGCGACCGTCAGCGTCGTGTCGCACAGGGTGTTGATCAGCCGTGGGATGCCGCCGGCATACTTGTAGATGATTGGAATCGTCTCCGCCGGGAAGAGCGTCCGATCCTTCGCTCCGACGACGTTCAGCCTGTGCCGGATGTAGGCCCCGACTTCCTGCTCGTTTAGCGCGCGAATGTGATAGCGCAGCTTCACACGCTGCATGAGCTGTTGCATTTCCGGGTGATCGAGCAGGTCGTTGAGCTGGGGCTGACCGACGAGAATCACGTGAAGAATCTTCTCCTGGCGCGTTTCCAGGCCCGCCAGCATCCTGATTTCCTCGAGCACCTTCAGGCTCAGGTTGTGGGCATCGTCCACGATCAGAACGATCTGCTCGCGCTTGAGAAACTGCTCGATGAGGAAGGTGTTGAGCATGTCGAGAAGCTCGACCTTCTTGGCGTTGAACGGATTGAACCCGAACTCCACCAGCATGGCCTGCAGGAACTCCACCTCGTCCAGCTGCGTTTGAAAAATCTTCGCGACCAGGACATTGTCGTCAATGTCGGACAGCAGCTTCTGAATGAGCGTTGTCTTGCCGCAGCCGATTTCCCCGGTGATCACCACGAAGCCTTCCCGGTTCCACACGGTGTAGTCCATGTAGGCCCGGGCGCGACTGTGCGGCTCGCTCATGAAAAGAAAGCCGCTGTCCGGGGTCAGGCTGAACGGTTGCCCGGTAAGTCCGAAATGCTGGAGATACATGTCAGTTCCGCCTATATCCGGGTGTGTACTGCCTCATGTTCGAACTGTAGATCAAATACATCGTCGCGCGAAGATCGACATAGTTCGCCCCCGCCACCGTAGTTGAACGTTGCAGGCGTTCCCCAAGAAAAGCCAGGGAAAACTTGGGATTCATTAGATATAGGAAGCCGATGTTGGCGTTCTTGTCCGCATCCTCGCGCGTGGAGCTCGTGAACGTGCGCCTAATGTACTCCGCCTGGGCGCGCAGATGCAGGTCGACGCTGTAGAACCAGGTCGCGCTGACCCGCCCTCCCCATTCGTTGTAGTCCTGGTCCACCAGCGTCTGATAGTCGATGCTCTGGGCGTACGCCTGCGCCGTGGAGCCCAGAAAGGTGCCCCGGGTGACGAGCACCAGATCCGCGTATCTCTTCTGGTACACGTCGCCCGCCAGGACGGTGGGAGACGGGGACCCGACCCCGGCAGTCGGATCGGTCGGGGGCACCGGCGTCGTCGCCCCGCTGGCGAGATATGAATAGGTATCGAGGGTCCTGTCCAGGATCGTCGTGTGGATCGCGGTAGTCGGCGTCAACCTGTGCGTTCCGGCAATCGAGATCAGGGGCTTCGTGGTGTCCTGTCCCCCGATAGCCGCGTCGTGCGTGACACCCAGGTCCACCGTGAGCTCGTCGACCTCCGAGCGCCGCTGATACCTTCCGTAGGCGTCCTCCCTGATGATCTGGGCGTTGACGGCCGGGGGGGAGTAGTAGATGTCCTGTGGCTCGTAGTTCAGGGACACGACCGACATCGATGACAAGGGGTGCAGATAGCGCACGAACCCGGTGTATCGATAGTTGTCGCCGGATCCCTGGACGTCGAAGCGGCCATAGCGCGCCCCGAGAATGACGCTGTCGGCGCCCAGCCTGAAGGTGAGATCGGGGCCGGTGTTGAGGGAATTGCTGTTGGTGCGGTTGGTCGGCGTGTCCGGCTGCGTGATGTCGAGGAGAATCTGGCTCGCGACGTCTTCCAGCCTCCAGGAAAGCAACTGAGGAGAGATCACCCACACTGCCGCCCCATTTGCGTAGTAGGCCGTCTCCGGCGCGAAAGTGTCCTTGGTGTAGAGCTTCCGCGACACCTGCGCGACCAGATTCGCGGTCAGCGCCTCCGTGTTTTGCTGGTACGAGAGACCCACGACGCCGGTCTGGATCGTGTCGCTGATGGGATTATCCTGGACCCGGTTGACGTTGCTGTCGTACTGGTAGCTATACGCGCCCCCGTAGGCAAGCTCTCCCGCGACAACCATCGTGTTTGTCACGCTTGCCACGACGAAAGCTGCGGCACGGCAAGCCTTCAACAGGCCCCGCGCCCCACTGCTCACCCGGACTCCCCTGAATTCGTCCCTGCCCCTGCAAGGATCCGGTCCTGGCGCGCGCATTCCCGGGACTCAGGGCACGCCCCTCTCAGTGGAACCACGGAATGCTTGGTTCGTCGTTGAAGACCACTCCCAAGAGCTTCTTCTCGCTCACGGTGTTCAGGCAGTGTTCGATTCGCGCGCCCGTCACGCGCCCGTAGCGGGCCACTACCAGAACGAAGTCGCATAGATCGGAAAGGATACGGACGTCCGCGATATCCGACATCGGGGGGCCATCCAGGATGATGTACCGCTCCCGGAAGCGCTGGCGTACGGAATCTATCAGGTCCTTCATCTTTGCCGACGTGAAGGACTCGGTCGGGATGTCCCGTCGTTGTCCGACAGTGATGACGCGAAAGCGTGCAATGCCCACGGGCCGGATGATCTTGGCAAGGTCCAGATCGGGATTCTCCAGATAGTCGGTCAGGCCCAGGACCGGAGCGCCCGTCATCTTATGCATGTTCGGGCTCTTGAGATTGCAGTCGATCAGCAGGGTCGTCTTGCCGGGGTCGAAGGCGAAGGCGGCCCCGAGGTTCTGGGCGACGAAGCTGCTCCCGCTTCCCCTGCTCACACCGCAGACGAGGATCACGCTGTTCTGCCCCTGGCTCCGCTGAACGATCTTGGTTCTGAGCTCGCGAAATACCTGCACCGCGGGATCGGAGGCCCGCTCCTGGTGGATGACGCCGCGCTGCGCAAGGTCGGCCGCGCTGAGCAGTCGTGATTCGCCTACGGCCATCTTGGCGATCGTTTCCGGCGACGCGGACGGACTGTTTCGGTCCACGACCAGGGCCGTCCCGGTTGGCCTGGCTCCGCCCGTTCCGGGAACGGAGGACAGAGTGGGGAGATTTCCGCGCTCGGCGTGAGCGCGATTGAGAGCCTTCTCTATTTTGCTCATCTCAGATCAGCTTCATCAGTCGCAACACGGACAGGGCCGCCGCCGCAGCGAGCGTGCCCACCACCAGCAATGTAAGAAACCCGGTTTCCCAGCGAAGCGCCTTGAGTTCGGCCGGACTCCACAGATGAGGAACGACGGCCAAGACCGGCACCTTTTGCGTCCTTGAAATCTCGCTGGGCACGCGAATGCGAGGATCGATCTGCAGCCGTGCGAAGAGCAGGCCGAGAGGGACGAGGATCCCGAGCAATACTCCGCCGAGGACGAAGTGGGCGAATCGCAGTCCGGTCGGCGACAGCGGCAGAACGGCGGGCTCTTGGATCTTGAACGTCAGTCCCTGGCGATCGAGATCGAGATTCATCGACACGCGCGCGTTTTCGCGCCGGCGCAGCAGGTCCTGATAGATGTCCTTGTTGACCTGATAGTCCCGCGTCAGCTCCGCAAAGCGCGCGTCCCCGTTGTGCATGCGCTTGCCGCGAGTGATCTCCCCCTGGAGCTGCAGCTGGAGCTCGGCTATTCGCGCCCTAAGCCCCTCGACGGCCACCTCGTTCTGGGACAATTCCCGGCGCATCCCCTGATAGATAGGGTTGTTGGCCATTGACTCGCTCGGCTCCACCCTGCCCGAACGCTTGCTCTGCTCGCGCTTCTCGCGCTGCGCGTTCATGGCATCGGTCATATCCTTCATCTGCTGCATGATCTGAATGATGTCAGGGTGCGTGTCGTGGTAGGTCAGGCGCAGCGTATCCAGCTTAGACTGCAGCTCCGCGATACGCGCCTGGTACTGGCCTTCCCGCGTGAACGTGGCGATTGATTCGGATTCGGTGGACACCTGCTTCTCGAGCGACGTCCCCTTGATCTCCGCTTCCTTCAGTTCCTGGGTCGTATGCACGATGCGCGTGTAGAGCTCGTTCAATCGGACGTTCAATTCCGCGTCGCTGCCCGCACGCGCGTCCAGATTCGCCGAGCGAAGCTCCTTCAGCTCATCTTCGGTCCGAGCCAGCTTCGTGTGATAGTCCTGCGCTTGCTTCTCGATGAAATCGAACGCAGCACGGCTTTCCGCGGCCTTCGCCGTGAGGCTTTCCTGGATGAAAAGCTCGGCGTATTTCTGGGTCACCTGAAGCGCGCGCTCTGGATCGATATCGCGATACTCGATGATGAGCAGGTTCTTGCCCGCTGTAGATACCAGAGTCCGTCTCTTAATTCCCTCGACGATACGCTCCTGTTCCTCGGGACTGGGCCGGTCCTTCATCCACTCGCCGGTCTCGAGGATGGCGTCCATGATCTTCCGCCCGAAAATCACTTCGCGGACGTTCTTGCTGCGGTCCGCAACCTCGGTGGCCACCG
>Ga0137410_10000463_pt1 | contig 28732 bp, 26 predicted proteins | sample CZODoug1_16funga_FD_108878 | JGI IMG/M metagenome (GOLD analysis project Ga0137410, IMG submission 108878) | Vadose zone soil fungal communities from Angelo Coast Range Reserve, California, USA - CZODoug1_16fungal (Illumina Assembly) | ecosystem: Environmental > Terrestrial > Soil > Vadose zone... | reverse complement strand
GACCGCGGCAAACCGGGAATCCAGTTCGGCTCCGGCGCACATCAGAAACAGAGTGCGCTCAAAACTCGAAAGCCCGAACGACGAGCACAGTGTGACGATGGCAGGTGGCACGGACAATTCGAAGCCCGGATTGTCTGACACTCTCCCAGTCTTTTCCCGCAGATGCGCGACCGACATGTCATCTTTGCTCTTTGCGAACTCTTCCAGAGCCGTACGCACTTCCACCACTGCGTCCATCAAGTAACGCTGGTTCGCCTCGTACCATGTCTCTTGCACGTGGCCGTTCATGGCATGAGCACCGTCGGCCCAATAAACTGTCCGCTCGCGTTGGTTGCGAGCAAGCTTTCCGCACCGTCCACTTGCACGCGCACCAGATAGGTTCCAGTGGGTACGCCGGCAATATTGATGGTCACTTGATTCAAATCCACTTTCGATACGGTCGGCAATGAAGTAAAGGCAGTTGGCGGAGAGACCGAGACATTGTTCAGCAACAATACCGCTCGCTGTCCGATTCCGATGTTGGGCGTGAGTGTGAGCGTGACATTTGTACCTCCGGGAGGATTCGGCGCGGCGATCGCAGTCGCCGCCGTGATCGTCGGTCGCAGGACAAAGGGAGCGACGTTCGATTCGAACCCGCGATGCGACGCCAATGGCGTACCCATGAACACCTTCTGGATCACTTGCAGTCCCTGCACACCGGCGTGTACATTCGCCGGCAACGGAAGTGTGATCTGAGTGTCCTTCACGTCGGTAGGCGTTCTCTCGACGCCTTCCATCAGAACCAATGTGATGTCCCCTCTTAACTGTCGGCCTTGAATCAGGAGAGTGGAACCAGTAACGATCGGCTGGTCCTCGCCGACCTGCGAGATCACGCGATCAATCATCGGCCAGCGGAACGGTACGACATACAGGTTCCGCGCCTGCACCGGCGGCGCGCTCTCCGGAACATCATCGCTTTCCAACAACACGACCGACGCCTGGTATGCCACCGACAGCGTGTACTCGATCTGAAAGAAAACCGACCACAACTTCGAGAATTCTTCCAGACTGAGCGATGTCGGCGTGAACTTTACCCGTTCGACTTGATCCGCCAGGTTCGAACTGGCCAGAAACCCATAGTCCGCCAGCGCCTTCACAATGGCAGGCCGTGAAAGTAAGGGCTGGGCGTGGAGTGTCGTGGCCACAGCGCCCAGCAATCGTTGTGGCTCGAGCTGATCGTCATTGCCGTGAAAGGTGAACAGGTAATGCAAATCCAGGGCGGATTGCGGCCGGCGCACCACAGTCGCGTCCGAACGGCGCGTTGGCAGATCCTCATTGCGATAGGCGGCGTTGGGCGTTACCTGATAGAGGTACACATTCACCAGAGGATTCGGGACAGCGCTTCCATCGGGACGACTGAAGCCCACTTTCGCCAAGGGCACGGCATTGCCCACCGCGGGCTGCAAGACCTCCTGTAGAGCTGCGGTTACGGTCGCGATGGCCAAAAAGTTACTCATCGCCGGCCCTCGCTGCGCTGCTTCGCGTACTCCTCCAACGAAAGCGGCGTCGCTCCTTTGTGTCTCGCCGTGGGACGTGGTGATGTAGCCGATGGAAACTGCGCTCGCACATCGACGCGACCAATGGTTACCCGAATCACCGGCGCGATTGTTTCGACAGGCCCGCTGTTTTGTTCGATGCGATGGACGCGATCTTGCTTCGCCGGAAGCGACGGCTCGACCACTGGCCGGATCAGTGGAGTAACTCGGCCCACCACAGGATCCACATTGGCAGGACGTGGTTCGGATCTCCGCGTTATCACGGGTTGTCTTTCTTCCTGGTTTTTGTTCGCAAGAGAGACCGGCTCCGATGTCGCGGGGCGCAACTGGGCCGGAAACGCAGTAACCACTAAAGCCGTGGATATAGTTGGTTCGCTTGCAGAGGAATTCATCGCGGTGTGCTCGCTGACGGTTGGACTGGGGAGCGTGGGCGAGCGCCGCACCGCCATCCGATCCTCGTCATGATCGTCATTATTATTGCGAGGCAGATTTGGGTGAGGAGCGAACTCGGAGCCGAGTGATGCCGATTCGACTGAAGGCTGAGAAATTTCTGTTGCGGTTTCCGGCGCCGTACTCACTGACCCCAGTCCGCTAGCGGCAGAGGTAACCGGCGCAAGCAATGGTTGTGCGACCGGGATAACACCCAGTGCCCGCCCCACCAGCCGATCGAACAGGTTCGCCATCATGCCACCATTTCCAGATAGAACTGGCGGCGAGCCGAACTCAGCGCCAGAACTTCACGTTCGGTCCAACCGTATGCCCTCGCCAGCACGTGCACCTCTCGCAACAGGCGCTTGACCAGAGAATTGACTTTCGCCCACAGAAAACATTCGACATCGAAAGCCACTTGCCACCGATGACTGCAGGAAGAACAAATCAAGTCGATCTGGATGTCGGCGCCCGGATCAGCCTCTGCCAGCCGGGAAGCTACCAACTCCAACACTTCGTCCGACAGCGTCTCCACCGAAACTGCGAGCGTGCCGCGCGACGCTTCGACAACGCACCGTTCCGCTAACGTTCGACGCGCCAGTGAAAAATGTGCGGTCGAGCCGACCGCACTCAGGTCCTGGCTGTTCGGCAGGCGGAGACGAAGAAGGATCTCTCCCTGAGTAGCCTCCAGTCCGTCTGGGGACGGGCGTGGCTCAGCCTGCACAGCCAAGTCATGCCGGGTGAAGCTGTACTCCAATCGCTCTCCGCATTCTGGACATTCGGCAAACGCGTCCAGAGCCGGACCGAAGAGCAGTTCGTAGAGTTCCAGCAATTCCGCGTCGCGCCTGCCGATACTGAGATTCGCGAGTTCTTCCCGGGACTCTGCAGAGGCGGCAGCCAGAAAAGTGAGGGCCCGTTCCACAGGTGGCTGATGCAGGCCCCGCTCCCACGCTCCGACGAGTTCGAGAGCAGATGGGCATCGCACGCAGGTCACCCGTTCGGCACCGTGAAGGTGGGCTCACTCGGTTCGGGAACCTCCACATCGCGTTCCCATCCCTCGTTCTCCAACTTGATGTGCTGGATGGCAACCGCATTGGCATTCGCGTCCAAGTCGGGCTGAGCCTGAAATTCCGAAATCCAGCAGCGATATACTTTGTACGCGATAGCGAGTTGTCCAGCCTCGTTGTAGAACTCGATGATCATTTGCTTGCGGAAATCGGAGAGCGAAACCTCCGACCCCAATCCGGCTCCGAAATTCCAAACTTTGTTAGCCCACTTTTCGAATTCCTTGTCGTGGGTGACTCCGCGCTCCAGCGTGATGGGATCGAATTCCGTGCGGCCGGGAGACTTGCGGCTACTGCTGGGATCGCCGCCCTCACGGTGCTTCACTACCTCCGTAGTGCGCTTCAGCATGCTGACTTTGCTGACTCCCGCCACGTAACGGCCATCCCACTTGACGCGGAACTTGAAGTTCTTATACGGATCAAAACGGCTTGTATTCACACTGAACTGCGCCATGCTGGCCTCCTTAGGCGGCTGTCTGACCGGCCATCTGCTGGATCTGGATAATGACGAATTCGGCTGGCTTGAGCGGAGCAAAACCTACGAGGATATTCACGATCCCCAGATTTTGATCCGTGGAAGTCGTGGTCTCGCTGTCGCACTTCACAAAATAAGCCTGGCGAGGTGTCGTGCCTTGAAAAGCGCCTTGCCGGAACAGGTTCTGCATGAACGCGCCCACATTCAGCCGGATTTGCGCCCACAACGGTTCGTCATTCGGCTCAAACACGACCCACTGAGTTCCGCGATAGAGACTCTCTTCCAGGTACAGCGCCAACCGGCGCACAGGGACGTACTTCCACTCCGAACCGATTTCGTCATTGCCGCGCAGAGTGCGTGCTCCCCACACCAGAGTTCCGTAGACGCCGATCTGGCGAATGCAGTTCACCGCAGCCGGATTCAAAACGCCGTTTTCGCTGTCGTTGAGCGGAATGCTGACACCGCTGACGCCGCTTACCGAACCGTCCGTGGTGCCGGCCGGTGCCTTCCAGACACCGCGGCTCGCGTCGGTGCGGGCATAGATTCCTGAGACAAATCCACAGGGTGGATAGGTTCCAGTGCGACCCTGATTCAGAGGGTCTGGAGCCTCCAGCCAGGGGAAGTAGAACGCCGCGTTGATCGCGTTCGCTCCAGTCATGTTTGGGTTGGGGCCATTTGCAGTTTGCAGCGAAGTGAACGTGTCACTCTCCGCGGAATCGACGATCATGAATGCTCGGTGCGTGCGGCAAAACCCTTCCAAAGTACTGACGGTGGTGGGATCGGCCTCTCCGGGAACGCAAAGCAAATTGAAAAGATCCACATGCGTCAGAAAATTGACGCCGCCGCTCGCGACGAGGAGTGCCGTTTCGAAAGCGCCGGCTGGGCTAGCTGGAGTAAGAACGGTTCCGGGCGTACCGGGTGTGGTCGGCATTGCGGGAACCGTGACGTCGGCAGGAAATGCAGTCGGAGCACCCGAGACTGCGGTGCTCCATATGCTGGATTGTTGCCGCAAGATGTCGACTACGAACCGACCCGACGGATCCGGAGCGACGAGCGATAGGTTTTCAAAGGACTCAACCACGATAGGCGTAGGAGCACCCGTGGGATTGTAGACAGTCTGTAACCGAAAACGACTCGAGCCCGACTGGTTCTTGATAAGTACGCCATAGCTGTTGGCCCAATCTCCCGGATTGCGGCCGCTCAAATCGAGCGAGCCCCCGGTTGCAGCCAACGACAGCAGCGCGCTGGCTGCGCCGGACTCCAACCGGATGATGTAGGCTTGCTGACCGCCATTGGCAAAGAAATGCGACACCGCATATCCCAGCAGGCTTCGCGAGTCGATCCCCCCATAGAGACGAACGAAGTCGGGGAAACTCAACACCAGCTGAGCTGAGTCAACGGGACCTTGGGGCGCCCAACCGACGAACGCCGCGATCGAAGTGGCGACGCCTGTTATGGTGTGTACGCCGCTGGGTATTTCTTCGATGTAAACACCGGGATAGCTGACAGTAACTGGCATGAGTCTTCTCCTGTAGTAAAACTCCCGCGGTTACAAACTCTTAAGTCGTATGCCTTCAATTCCCGCCTGCCGTCGCGTCGCTCAGTCGGTCTACTGGTACAACAACGGTCTGTCGCCGGATTACGTCCACAACAGCGAATACGCGCTCCTCCGAACCTGAGTCCGAGAAACTGACGACGGTACCTTCTAACAGTGCGTCCGCCGACAGCACACCAAACATCTCTTCAGGGCCGGGTAGAAACACGTCTGAAACAAAAAAACGAACCTTGTCTCCTTCACGCGTGGGCCACCCCCTTTGACGCCTGGCTGCACTGGGACGGGCACGTTCAACCCTGGTGCACGGCGATTGCCAGCTCGTGCCTTCCACAAAGAATTGTGCTGCGCACGCAACCAGTCGGGCGAACTGCGACAAAGTAACGAGTTAGCTTGTCCTTGGTTGAGTGCCGGAGGGCACTATGCGTAATTCGAAGTGGGCGCCGAACTCATCCTGCCTGCAGCAGCTGGCAGTCCTGAAGTGTGGGTGGACGGCGGTTGGAAGAAAGCCGCGGTGTGAGGATTCCGAAATCCCGGCATCTTTGGCTTCGACTCCGAATTCTTTTCGGTGCTGACAAACTTCGCAGCCCATTCTGCCAAAGTTGGCAGTATCCGGACAGACAGGCTGTCGCGGTGATTCAAGCCGCAGGATTGCGAAGCCGGTGGGCTCGCATCTTGTAATAGAGAGTACGCTCGCTAGTCTGCAATCGCCGGGCAATCTGTTGGCGGGTGCATTTATCGGCGTTGAGCGCGGTCTCCAGAACTTTCTTTTCGATCTCCTGAAATGCCCGGCCAAAGGGCATGCCGCCCGAGATGGCTTTCCACAGTGTATCGGCGGCGGATCCAATCAGATCGGGAATCGCTTCCGTCTCTTCGTCATCCGGCCCAGCTTGGGCCGTCCAATCGTCCAGAGTCAGTGTGACGCCTTTCGTCTTTACGAAAAGCATTCTCTGCACGGTATTCTCAAGTTCACGAACGTTGCCAAGAAACGGCTTCTGTTCAAGGTGCTTCACAAGTTCGAGCTCGACCTGGTCAATCGGCCCATAGAGGTGCTGATGCCGCCTCGCCAAGGCCAAAATGAGGATCGCCAGGTCTGGACCGCGCTCCCGCATCGGAGGCAGCGCCAATTTGATGACGTTGAGTCGATGATAGAGGTCGGCGCGGAAGCGGCCTTGTTGAAGCAGCGGTTCCAAAGGCTGATTGCATGCTGCGATGACTCGAACGTCCACCGGCACTTCCCGGTCCGATCCGACCGGGCGCACAGTCTTTCTCTGGATCACGTCCAGCAACTTTGGTTGCAGCGGAAATGGAAGATCGTTCACGTCGTCCAGGAAGATTGTACCGTGTTGAGCGGACTGAAACAGGCCCTTGCGGTCGATCGAAGCCCCAGAGAAAGCGCCCCGCTGATGGCCGAACAATTCACTCTCGGCCAAAGCTTCGCTGATTGTGCTGCAGTGGACAGTTACAAAAGGGTGCGCCCCGCGTTTCTCGTCGAGTTCGTGGATCCCCCTGGCAAGCACCTGCTTGCCACTGCCAGTTTCTCCTTGCAGGAGAACGGTCACGTCACTGGCATTCGCAGCCTTGCGGGCGCGACGAAGCACTGACGTTACCTTGGGCGAGCATGTAACAAATCCCAGTCGGCTAAAGGAACGTTGAATTTCCTCATCATCCGCTGAAGGCCTGTCCATCTGGCACCTCACTCGCTGCGGTTCCCGGCCTGGAAACCGGTATGTTCAATGGATTGTTGAGGAAGAAAAAGTTAACGATATTGTCGCATCAACAGACGGATAAAGCAACGCCGTAGCAACGACACGGCCTCCAGCAAAGGACACCCTTCAGTCCAAGAGTAGTGAGCACCAGGGAAGTCATCTGCCCCGAAACCAACAGCCCATGCAACCGCGAGATGTGGCAAGGCAGCATTTCTTGCCCGAACAGTGAGGTGGCGGTGACGCAGTTTGGGCGCATGTCCGCATAGCTGGGCATCCGCGTCATCGCGGCCCGTTCGCCACAAGCAAATGGACGCATGGAACGGCGCATGGCCAAAAGCCGTGTGTTGGTGCGGGAAAACGAAGCCTGAGAAGTCGCCATTTCACTATCGCGATCAGCGTATGAGCTTCCGCGAACGTTTCTATAGCGCTGGGCGAGGGACTGGGCGCTGCCCCCTTGAGTCTCTGGGCTGGCCGCCCATCGCCCCGTTTTGTACCCGAAAGCGGAGAAACCTTGACGCTTGTTTTTCTCGGTAGAGAGAAAACCGGTCGTGAGGTCCAGATCGGAACCCGGTGAGCGCATGGTGATTGAGAGGGGGGAGCCGTTCAGACAAAACTATAGAGGCTCCTCGATGGCAAGCAAGTCGGAGCGGGAACAGGAAAGGCCCTTCTCCACGATTCTGGACCGAGGCGGCGATCGTGTCAATGTTCATAGTTCGCGCACGTCCAAACGCCAGATCCATAGTTCCTATGCGTGATGCCATTCCTACATTGAGATTTCCACTCGCCGGTGGACAACCATGGTGCTGCTTTATAGACTTCTAGTTCTGTATTTTGCGTCTTGTATGCGACTCGTTACTTTTGAAGATCGCTTGCGGCGGTCCCGCGTCGGGGCGGTTGCCCCCGACGGACGGACCGTCGACCTGAATTCGGCCTGCGCCTTGTATTTGCGCGATGTTGAGAAACAGAGCGCCTACTGCCGCCTCTCCGATGCGTTGGTCCCACCCAACATGCGCCAGGTCTTTGAAGGTGGCGACACTAGCCTGGAGGCTGCGCGGAAAGCTTTTGATTATGTGTTGAGGAGCAGCAGCCTACGCGGGCTGGACAGAGAGCCCGTCTTCTACTCCGCCGACGAAATTACTCTCAAGGCGCCGATTGTCCCCAAGAAGTTTTTCCATACGGCTGGCAATTTCCGCGAACACCACGAGGAGGCCACTAAGGCCGGGTTTTCGCATCCGGTCATGCCCTGGATTGTGTTTTTCCAAAATGTAGACGCCATCATCGGCCATGAACAGCCGGTGATCTATCCCGAGCACCTCACGAAAGAGCTGGATTACGAACTTGAGCTGGCAGTCGTTTTGAAAAAAGGCGGTAAACACTTTGCCCCGGAAGATGCCGCTGACTACATTGGGGGCTACGTCATCTTCAATGACGTCACGGCCCGCGACATTCAGCGCCGCGAGATGAAGTCAGGCGTATTTAGTTTTTGCAAGGGAATCGACACGTTCTGTCCGCTGGGACCCTGGATCGTGACCGCCGACGAGATTCCAAATCCGCACAATCTCGCGATGGAACTGCGAGTGAACGGACAGCCCCGGCAGAATTCGCATTCCAGCAAGATGTCGGTGAAGATCCCTGAAATTCTTTCGCACTACTCACCGATGGGTTACAGCGCCGGAGACGTGGTTTCCACTGGCACCGTCTCGGGCGTCGCGGCGTTCAGCGGCGATCCCAAGGCCTGGTATCTCAAGGCCGGCGATGTAATGGAATGTGAGATTGAAAAGATTGGGATCCTGCGTAATCGCGTAATTTCGTGGGAGGAAGCCTACGGCAGCAAGTCCCCTGCCTTCGCCACCCAGGGAGCATCATTGTAGATACGCAGTTCGGCGCAACCCTGCACTGGAGGGAATCGATGAGCTCCTATCAAGACAACGGCGAAATCTGGGTGAGCAATCTCAATGCCCGCCCCGAAATCCGCTCAGCGTTTCCTCAGGCCCAAGTGCGCTTCTACGACACCACGCTGCGCGACGGCGAGCAAACCGTCGGCGTTGTCCTTTCACCACAACAGAAACTGGAAATCGCGCACAAGCTGGACGAGTTGGGAGTCAGCCGAATCGAAGCTGGTTTTCCAAAAGTTTCTCCTGAGGACGCGGAAGCAATTACCTTGATGCGGAACGCCAACCTGAATGCCGAACTCTGGGGCTTTTCCCGCGCGGTCCGAGGGGACGTTGAAGAACTGGTCCGGCTCGGCCTGAGCGCGACCGTCATAGAGTCTCCGACCAGTGATATCAAACTGAAAGCCTATGGCCTCTCGCGCGACGAAGTGCTCAAGCGCATAAAGGATGCTGTCAGCTTCGCCAAACAAAACGGAATCACAGTCGCGTACTTCGCTGTGGATGGGACCCGCACCGAACTCGATTTCCTGAAGAAGGTCTATCTGACCGCTCTGGAGGCGGGCGCCAGCGAAGTCGTTGTGGTTGATACGATTGGCGCCTGCGGCCCCGAAGCAGTCGAGATGTTGGTACGGGACGTGTACCAGTGGATAGGGCCGAGCATTCCGGTCCACTACCACGGCCACAATGACTTCGGGATGGCCACCGCTTGCGCGATAGCGGCCGTGCGGGGCGGGGCGTCCTGGATTCAAGGCACCATCAACGGCATGGGAGAACGCGCCGGCAATGCCGATATCGGAGAGATTGCGCTGGCACTGCATTGTCTCTACGACGTGCCCATCGCTCTCGATCTAACTAAGGTGCGTGAGGTTTCCGACGTCGTATGCAAAGCCTCCGGCTACACGGTTGACGCCTGGAAGCCGCTGGTGGGAGAAAATCTCTTCATGCGCGAAAGCGGCGCGGTCGCCAGCCAGTTCCACATTCCGGAAGCGATCGAACCGTATTCCTCTGAACTCGTCGGCGCCCGCCGGAGGATTGTGCTGGGAAAGAAGAGCGGGCTGGACAGCGTTGATCTGAAGGCGACGGAACTTGGCTTGACGATCGCGAGTGACGAACGGGCGGCCATTCTCGCAGCAGTGAAGAAGCGGGCCATCGCCAAACGGGGGCTGCTCACGGATGAAGAGTTCAGTATCCTTGTGAGCGAACTCTCTAACTCCGGCAAGCAGCCCTTTCGTGTTTAAAGACCTGACTCCGGCCTATTTCCTAAAGTGTGGCAGCACAGCGTCTCCGAATAGTTTTGCCTGCCCGGTGCGATCGTCTCCCCAGATTTCCAGCATGATGTGGGTGCATCCCGCGTCGCGATACTCTTCGATGCGCTGTATGCACTCTTCCGGGGTCCCGGCGATAGCACAGACTTTGGTCAGGATTTCGTCTGTTACCGCTTTTGCTGCTGCCTTCCGCCCACCTCGCTCCATCGCATCGGCAATTGGACGCAGTTCGTCGAAAGTTAGGCCGGCACATTCCAGCAAGACGTCGGCGGAGCCTTTGATATTCTGGACTTTGTTGGCAAGATACATGGCCGCCTGCTCGCGCGCGCCCTCCTTCCCTTTTGTAGAGTCGCGCCCAATGCTGCCCACTATGACCGAACCGAGGACCAGACCTGCCACGTCCTTCCCAGCCTTGCGCGCCCCCTCTTCCATGTTCTTGCGCGAGTAGCGCACAAATGCTGGAGTGGTGATACTGGCGGTCAGCAACCCATCGCCAATCACACCTGACATCTTCTGCAGCACCGGTCCCGTCCCGGCAACGTAAATCGTCGGAGTGCCGCGCGGAGTGTGCGCATCCGCCTTCAGCGGAGGAACCTTCGCCTGAAAGACCTTGCCTTCGTAATGAAAGGCGCCACCGTTGAGCACGCCTTTAATGACTTCGATACTCTCTCGCATCACCGTCGCGGGACCGACTTTCTCTCCTTCTCCTTCGCCGATCTCCTTCATAAAAATCTTGGAAGCGCCTAGACCCAAGAGGAACCGGTCGCCCGCCAGGTCCTGCATGACACGTGCTTCCATCGCAATTTGCACGGGATGCCGAGTGTACGGTGAGATGATGCCCCAGCCCAGGTGAATCCGGGTTGTTTGAGCGGCGATCAGCGCCAACACGGCCGTCGACGAACGTGCTTCAAACGAATGCTTGCGCCACCAGGGATACGCTTCCGCAATCCAGAACGTGTCAAACCCAGCCCGCTCGCAAGCCTTGGCCATGGCGACGGTTTCCTGTATTGGTTCCATGCTGAGTTGCAGAACTCCGATATTGAATGGAATGGTCATGAAGGTTGGCTTCTTGTTCTTGTCTGCTAGCTTCCAGGCCCGACAGCCTGCTCTTGCAGCCAGTTCTCGGACCTCAGCGCATCAGTCAGGATCTTTCCATGACTGCTCGAGGCCTTTGATCAGCTCCCACATCGTTTTATTCAGAGGGGTCGGAACTCCGACCTTCTCTCCCCATTTCACAATCGCGCCATTCATGAAATCTACTTCGGTCGGGCGTTTCGCCAGGACGTCCTGCAACATGCTTGCACGATGCCTGCCGGGAGCATTGGCACCTTTCTGAACCAGTTGGCGAGGGTCGCTATGGAGTGCAATGCCCAGCTTTCTAGCCACCGCCTCACCTTCGGCGATCAGGTCATTAAAAAGTTGTCCGGTAGGCCCAAAGCGCGTGGCCGCGCCATGATGCAACAGGGTCACCGCGCCGACTGGATTCGTAGACGCGTTGAAAATCAGTTTGGTCCACTGAGCGCCGCGCGCATCCTTCAATGCAATCGTATTCATGCCGGAGCGCGTCATCAGCCCGGCCAACTCTTCGACTTTGCTCATGGGAGTCTTGGTGGGTTCGAAAGGGCCAACCCAGGTGTCTCCCTTGATGTCATAACCGATATGTCCTGGTGCGACCGGGTGCCCGGCGGGAAAAGTCGTGCCCCGGATTACATACTTCACTTGCTCAGCGATGATCTCTTCATTGCCCACGCCATTCTGCACCGAGCACACTGCACTGTCGTCATCAAAGACATGGGCCACCTGGACGACCGCATTCCGAGTATGGATGGCCTTGGTCGCGACAATGCCGTAGTCACAGCGTGGCAACGCTTTAACGTCGCTGGTCGCATTCAGCTGGGCGGTGAAATCAACCGCACCAGAAAGGCGGAGCCCATTCTTCCGGATTGCGTCCGTGTGCTCTTTCCATATGTCGTAGGCCCACACTTCGACTTCGCCGGCTTTCGCCAGGTGCGCGGCAAACAGACTGCCGACCGCCCCGCAGCCGACTATGCAGACCTTCATCGTCATCGTGTGATCGTCCTCAATTACTGGGTGGGATTTCGAGATTCTTGTCCGTTGTAAAACTTCCAGGGAACATCAGCCAGGCACTCGCCCTCAGTTTTTCCGATGCGATAAGTGTCCTGGGTATAGAGGCAGACCTTGCCATCTTTGTCCACCACCTGGGGATGAAGCGAGAAAATCATGTTTTCCTGGAGGTAGACATCGCTCTTTGCGCCGATCGCGGGATACTCCAGCATGGTCGCACCAATGCTGTTGCCAGAGAGGTGTCCTAAGGCGAAGCCGTGTTTCGCAAACGACTCCGCCACTGCGCGATGTACGTTGCTGGCCAGCTCACCCTCACGCATGAGCACCCGGGCATCCTCCAAGGCATGAGGATAGACGTCCGCCATGGCCTGTGTACGCGAGCTTGGGCGGCCGGAAATCAGTGGCCGGGAAAACTCCACCCAGTAGCCGCCCGGACCGGTGACTTCAAGGGAGTAGAGCAGAAGATCATCAGCCGCAACCACGCGATTGCCCGGGACTTTAAAGGATGCTTCCGCCTCGCCCTGCGCGCCTGAAAGCAGGATATTCATCATGCGCGGACCCGCCCCGCGGGCAAAAAAACGCTGCACTGCCGGCGCCATGATTTCGGCCTCGGTCTTGCCCGGTTCGTAGGCAGCGACCAACTCCCAGAAACCGTCAACGATGATGTCCATGGCGTCGCGCACTTCGGCGAGCTCTTCCTCGCTTTTGACCGCGCGTGCAGTGTCAAACTGCCGATCAAAGGCGACAAGCTCGAAAGGGGCCTTTGCCAGCTCGACATAGTCACGCACGGCCAGGATGAAGTCCATGCCGTAAATTCCAACCCGCTTCCATCCGCGTTCTTGGGCGCGCTCACGAATCCACTTTCCCGGAACATCAGGCCAGACATGATCCTTGACCCAGGGCTTGGTCTTGTCGCCGATCCAGCGCGCCTCTCGCGGAAACACCAAGGTGGGGTCGCCATCCAGCGGTATCACCACGTAGACGTAGCGGTGCACAATCTCAAACCCGGAGACGTAAAATGTAGCGCCCTCGAAGCCAGCGTATTGGTTTCCGCACACGATCAGCGCATCCAGGCGCTCGCGCTCCATACCAGAGCGGATGTTCTTGTAGCGACGATCGATTTCTTTTTGACTCGGCAAACGGTCTCCTCGCCCTTCAGTTTGTGGAGGTCGGTTGGTGAGACATCAGCCCTACGCCTCCACGCCACACAGCTCTGCGGCTGTGAGCGCGTAAATCTTTGTAATATCCACCAGCGTTTTGATTTTCACCTTTTCGCCTTCGGCATCGCGGGGCCCGCTGGACGGACCGTAATTCACTGTCTCAATGCCGTAACGGCTCAACACGCTGGCATCGGAGCACCAGGCAACGACTTCCCGCTCCGTGGGCCTGCCCATGATGCGCTCATGATTGGCGTCAATGGCTTTAATCATTTCGTGGTCTTCTCGAATGCGCGCGCCGGGCACGGAAACATACGTCTCGAACTCCAGCCCCCAGTCAGGATGCTGTTTCTCCAAATCAAAGAACACTTGTTGAATGTCACGGCGGGCGTCGCTCATCGGGATGCTAGGAGGGACCCGCACGTCGAGGAACAGATCGGTCTTCTCTGGAGTACGACTGGCGCGCCAGGCATGACCGCCGCGAATGCCGCCGAGGTTTACTATAGCTTTCCTGCCACCGTAGGAAGCTTTCTTCTCCCAAGCACCAATCCACTTAAGGACCTCGTTCATCAACTCGTGCATTCGGCGAATCGAATTCATTTCTTCGCGTCCTTCACAGAACGCAGTGTGTACGTAGATACCTGTGCAGGAAATGCGTACCCACAGTGATCCAAAATGCTCGAGCACCACATACATGTCCGTAGGCTCTCCCAGGATGCACATGTCTGGCAACACTCCGTGATTCACCAGATAGTGTGAACCTACGCCATAGCCGCGATATTCCTTGCCCTTGAACTCGCCCCACTGCGCTTTTTCAATCTCACCCACAACGGCAGCGATTATCACATCCCCTCGCAATTTCACCCCGGCGCGCCGCAGCGCCTTGACGGCGTGGGTGTAACAGACCAGGGCACCCTTCATGTTGTAAATGCCAAGACCGTATAGGAAACCATCCTTGACGACAGCATGCGGCTTATATCCGATGCCAGTGAGGAATTCTTCGCGGCCAGTGTTTGAAGTATCCATGTGGCCGTTGAACATCAGGTCCTTGCCGCCCCCGCTTCCGATCCAGCGGCCTACCACGTTGGCGCGGCCTTCTTCCACTTCCTGCCATGTGACGTTTAGCCCAAGCTGCTGTAGCGCATTTTGCATGTACTGCGCCATCTGGAGTTCTTCACCGGTTGGACTGGGAATATTGATAACGTCAGAGCACATGGCCACGATTTCCTCTTCCTTGACCTCGGCGAGGACTTTCTCCACAAGCTTCGCATTCAGTCCCAGCTTCGGATCATTAGGTGAGTTAGCCACAGTGCTGAGTTCTCCAGGTTACGCCAATCGAAAATCGTCGGGATACGAACACAGTTTTTCATTGCCGTTTTCGGTAATCAGAAAATTGTCTTCTAAACGCAGACCACCGCCGCCGGGCCAGTAAATACCAGGCTCGATCGCGAGCACCATGTTCTTTCGGACTGTTCCGCCTCCGGCCTGGTGCGCGTAGGGAAATTCATGAGCACGCGCTCCTACCCCGTGACATATAGCGTGGGAGGGCTGGCCTGGATAACCACCTTCGGTTATTCGAGCGCGAATTAATCGATCAAGGTCTGGAAAGCTGGCGCCGTCTCGCGCAAACTTTACCGCTTCACTGAATATCTTCAGCAGCAGGTCCAGCAGTTTGTGATACTCTGGCGTAAGTTCGCCAGGGCAAGCGTTCTTGGTCAGGTCTGTCCAGTACCCGTCGACGCAAACCCAGATCTCAAACAGTGTGGGTTCGTTCTTCTGTATAGGGCGGTCCCCGGTGGCAGTAAATGTCGCGATCCCTTTGCCCGACCAGACCAGGGTGAAGGCGCGTGCCATTTCGACCTTGCCCTTATAGCCCACACCCAGCCCGTGAACAAAACCCTCATACATGCCGCCCACTTCGCTTTCCTTCATTCCAGGACGCATGTGTTCGCGAGTGTAGTCCATGGCCAGCGCGGCCAGTTCGTTGGCCAAACGCATGCGTTCAATCTCCTGCGGCGTTTTTATCGAACGGGCTTCGTTGAGGAGCGGAGTACTATCGCTGACCTTGCCGGCAACCTTGCGGAAGGCATCAAAATAGAACTGGGTCGGCGTAGTAGGCTCGCCTACCATGCGATCGGCCGATTGCGTCCCCATGTTGAGTTCGATAGCAACGTTGTCGGTCAGACCGCGTTGCTTGAGGATTTCCAATGCCTGATCCAGCGCTCGGAACTGAGGTGGCCGGGGGTCGTGTTCATCGTAACTCTTGAACAACCGTATGTCCTTGGTCCAGGAGTTGCGTTGCGCGTCGGCTAATTGCGGCTCCAGTACAATCAAGACAGGCTCGCCTTCGCGGGGAAAAATAGCGGCATCGTATCCCTTCATGCACCAATAGTTCGTGAGATACAACATGTTGTCAGGAGCGCGCACCACCAGTGCGCTCACATCCTGATCCTTCATCAGGGATCGCACACGATCCAGCTTCGCGTGGTCGACTGACCAAGCCACTTCTAGGTCACCTTCCCATGGGCCGCTACGGCCCGATTTTCGTCGGCAAAAGCCCACGAAGCTTCCAGCCCTTTGATCAGGCGATAGACCGCCGTATGCATCGGCGCGGGGACCCCAATCCGATCCGCCTCACGAGCGATCGCTCCACTTAGAAAATCCACCTCGGTCGGCAATTGATGACGGATGTCGTAGAGCATTGAGGGTGGGTGATTGGTCATGGCCCCGAGCTTGTTCATCTCCCACGGATCTTCGTGCAACTGCACTCCCACTGCTTCAGCAACCCGCTTGCCTTCGTTGATCAACTCGTGCAGCAAATTACCAAGGCTCGAGAATTGCGATTCTTCGGCGAAGTGCGGCGAATGGGGCAAACCGGTCAAGGCAGACACTCCGTTCACCGAAGAATTGAAAATAAGTTTTGACCACTGCGCGGGACGCGCGTCTTGGAGCGCCTCGGCTTTCAAACCTCCGGCAACGATCAACGCTGCTGCCTCCTTGACCAGTAAATAGGGAGTACCGGAAGGCTCGAATGGCCCTATCCACGTGGCGGTATCCAGTTCGTATTGCACGTGTGTGTCGCTGTGCCGGGTACCGCTCATAAAGGTCGTGCCCCGAATTACATGACCACGCGTGTGGCGCGCAATGATCTCCTCGCAGCCCAGACCATTCTGTGCGGAAATGATCGCACCCTTGTCGAAGCGGGGCCCCATGGTAGCGATGGAATCATGCACTTGCGTGGCTTTAGTCGCTATGATGCCAAGGTCGCATTCAGGCAATTCATCGGGCTGGGCAGTTGCCTTGAGCGAGACATGGAACTCGTGGGCACCGGAAACCCGCAATCCTTCACGATTGAGCGCGCGTGCGTGTTCCTCGCGTCGGACAAACGCCCATACCTCTGCCACCCGCGCCAGGTGCGCAGCATATAAGCTTCCGATGGCCCCGCACCCGATCACACAAACACGCTTCATGATTAGCGCCGGCGCCTCTCGGGCGTTCCGCCCGCCGTCAACGTTCGCGGGAGAGGGCGCGTGCGCCACATGATCATATTCGTTTCTCCACTTTCACCAGTTGGCTGGTCGTTTTCGCCGTCATGGCACGGAACAGGGTGTCAGCATTGTTGAACGAATCATCGATGACAATGTCACTTGGGAATAACGCGTCCTGCAACGCCGCTGAGATGGTGTGGATCGGTGCGGCACCACCCTCTCCCATCCCCTTGGCGCCGCTGTAGCTGTGCGGAGACGGAGTCTCGATGTGTGCGTATTTCACGTTCGGCATGTTCATCGCCGTGATCGGAATGTAATCACTAAAGGTGCTGGTGAGCATGTTGCCTACCGCGTCATACACACAGCTCTCCATCAGCGCCGCTCCGATGCCGTGCGCCGTGGCGCCATAAACCTGTCCTTCCACGATGCTCGGATTGATCACGGTGCCGCAATCATCGACTGCAACATAGTCCAGAATGCGCGGAATGAAAGTATCGCGCTCTACTTCCATTATCGCCATGTGCAACTGTGACGCGTAGGTGAGAGTCAAGCTACCGTACTTCTTTTTCGTATCGGGCACTTTAAAGGGCGCACGCCAGACGTAACGGCAGTTCAATGTGATTTCATAAAGTTCAGGCGGCAAACTGGCGCTGTTGGCGTTGACCAGGTTGGCAAGTCCCCAATAGCTGATCGACTTGCCGCTTTTCGCACGGATCTCTGGGCCCTGTGCGCCGGTGCCGAATTCGAGATCATCTTCTTTGGTATGGAGTGCAAAAGCGGCGAGCCGCTTTATTTCGGTTTTCATTTTTTGTGCGGCGCCGTGGACCGCCGACAACCCGGAAACTGCGAACTGGCTGGCATATGTCCCGGAAAACCCGGTATGCACATTTCGCTCGGTATCGAAGCCTGTCCGCACGGTGATCAGGTCGGGATGAATATTCAGCACGTCGGCCACGACCTGCGCTGCTGTGGTTTCGTGTCCCTGACCTTGTGGGCAGGAACCCACCGCGACGACAACTTCTCCATATATATCGAGCTTGCAGTTGGCGCCCTGTGAATTTCCTGAATAAGGGAGAAAGGGATTCACGATCTGCGACTGCCCGAAGTTGTTGGTGCCGGAATCGAGCGTGGTCCCGATCCCGATTCCAATCAGTCGGCCTTCCTTGCGGGCTGCGGATTGCTTGTCCTTCCATTCATCCCATCCGATAAGGTCTTTCGCGACCTGCAGCATCTTCGGATAATTACCCGAGTCGTAGACACAGCCGTTCGGAGTGGTATACGGAAATTCTTCGGGACGGATGTAGTTGCGCAGGCGCATTTCGTCAGCTGGAAAACCTAATTTGTGGGCACAGATATCGACCACGCGCTCCAGAAACCATAAATGCTGCATGCGCGAATAACCGCGATTTGGTCCAACCGGACATTTGTTGGTGACCGCTTGTGAGAAATCAATCCTGGCATTTTTGAAGCGATAAACACCGGGGAACACCTGCGACCAGATCACGCAGCCCAAGGGCTCGTAACGGGGATAAGCGCCGCAATCGTCAATGTGGCGCGAGTCGATCGCAGTGATGACACCGTCCTTGTCAAGCGCAACCCGCGTGTCGCGAAACGTCCGTTCGTTGCCGTGGGCGCTCGACGTAATGTGCTCCGAGCGCGTTTCCACCCATTTGACGGGACGTCCACCGGCCTTTCTTGAGGCTAGCGCGCAGACTGCCATCTGCGGATAGCTGGTAATTTTGATCCCGAAGCTGCCGCCTATATCGGAAGTCTCGACGCGAATACGATCAATGTGGATCCCCAGGTGCGCCGCAAGAAACTGGATAGCAAACGAGGGAAACGAATTATTGCACTGATAATAGATACGCTCGTCTTTGGGGTTCCACTGCGCAATGACGACATTATTTTCCAAGGGCGTGCTGGAAAAACGATGGAAATGCAAACGATCAATGTTCACGACGTAGGCGGCGTCTTTGAATGCGCGCTCCACATCGCCATATTCAAACAGTCCGTTCCAGACCCGATTGGTCCCGGCTTCTTCATGCAGAAGGCTCTTGTCTTCCAATGCTTTCTCGGCGTCTAGTACAGGATCGAGCGCCTCGTATTCGACCTCCAGGAGCTCGGCAGCGTCATCGGCTAGCGCTGGCGACTCGGCCACTACGGCCGCTACCGGCTCACCTTGGTAGCGGACCTTGGAAACTGCCAACGGGTAATCCTTGATTTTGGCAAACGGATCTGGACCGATCTCGATGAACGGCTGCGTCTGGAGCGCGATCTCAGCACCGGTTATCGTGCAGGCAACGCCCGGAAGAGCGTCCGCAGACGATGTGTCAACGCTGACGATTTTTGCATGCGCATAAGGCGAGCGGACGAATCGCAAGTAGAGCATCTCGCGCAGCTTGATGTCGTCCGTAAACTTGCCCCGTCCGCGCAAAAGGCGGTTCTCTTCCTTGCGCGGAAGTGATTGGCCTACCCAATTCTTTTTGTCAGCTGTGGAACTCAAACGATGCTCCCTTACCCGGGCGGCTGTCCTCGCATGCATCTCAACCTAATGCTGTTTGCAAACCGTCGATCAACTTTTGAACATTTTTCTTGCCGAGCGGCTCAAGCAGTCCACCAGCTACGGATGCGAGGGCGCCGAAGACCTGGGCTTCACCTTGCCATACCACCTTGGTCCCACCGCCTGCGGGGGTAAGGTCGAAGCCGGCGGTCATCGCGACCTTGCCGCCAGCAGCACTGCCCTGCCCTTTATACTGCGCCCGCTTAGGACGATCTGCCTGGGTCAGCTCCATTTTCATGTCGGCTGCCCCCTTTATATAGGAAATACCGACGTTTACCTTCACCGTGAAATGGGTGGCGTCCTGCTGGTTCATGCCTTGAAAGTCGGGAAGGAGCGGAGCGAATTTCTTTGGGTCGGTGAGAAAGTCATAGACTTCTTCCGGAGTCTTTTTTATTTCGAACTCGCCGCCCAACTTGATCGCCACGCTCAGGCCTCCTTCATGCTCTTCGCCGCCATCCGGATTGCCTTCAGAATATTCTGATATCCAGTGCAGCGGCAGGTATTCCCGGCGATGGCTTTACGCATTTCTTTTTCAGTGGGTCCCGTATTTTGCGAAAGTAGCTGGGCCGTCGAGAGCATCAATCCCGGCGTGCAGTAGCCGCACTGCAGTCCGTAGGCATCGCCAAAGGCTTTCTGGATGGGATGGAGTTGTCCGTCTTTTTCCAGTCCTTCGACGGTTGTGATTTCGGCGCCGTCAGCCTGCACGGCAAACACTGTGCATGACTTTACTGCCATGCCATCCATCAGCACCGTACAGGCCCCGCAGTAAGTGGTGTCGCAACCTACGTGCGTGCCGGTAAGATCAAGCGCCTCACGAATCAGTTCCACCAGCAGCATGCGAGGCTCCGCTAATAACGAGTGTGCTCTCCCGTTCACCGTCAGCTTGATCGCAACCTTCTCGAAAACTTCAGGCATAAATGTGGCCCACGTCGATCTTTTCGCCTCGGGCTCGCCGGGCGGCAATATCAATCGCGCGCGTCACCAATGAACCGGCCAGAGCGCGTTTGTAATCAGCTGAACCTCGCATGTCGGACTGCGGGTCAGCCGCTGTCCGTGCGGCTTCAGCCGCTGCTGCAATCGCCTTCTCTGTTAGCCACTGCCCCCGTAGAGCAGCCTCGGCTTCTTTAGCTTTGATCGCGGTCAGCCCCACGCAACCTAACGCGATGGCCGCATCTTTACAAATCTCGCCGTCCATCGTGAGTTGCACGGCGGCGCTCGCGGTTGGATACACAGGCGCCGAACGCTTGAACGCCAGGTAAGCGCCGCCGCTGCCCGTGGGCGGGATCTTGACCACAACTTCGCTTACCAGCTCATCATGCGCAAGGGCAGTGGTATAAGCGTCTTTGATGAAATCTCCAAGCGGCAATCGGCGGCCACCCTCGCGTTTCAGGCACAGGACCTCGGTTTCGAGCGTCATGAGGACAGTGGCCCAGTCACCGCTGGGATCGGCTTCAGCCAGCGAGCCGCCGATCGTGCCCCGGTTGCGCACTTGCACATCGGCAATGCCGGCCGCGCAGTCGAGGATGATCGGAATTTTCGCGGCTGCGGGTGAGCCTTCGATCTCCGCATGCCGTGTCAGCGCTCCAAAACACAGTGTGCGGGCTTCCTCCTTGATGTACGACGTGCCAGCAATAAAATTCAAATCCACGAGATGTTTCGGATTGGCATAGCGGAGCTTCATCAACGGTATAAGGCTCTGACCGCCAGCCAGTATCTTGCCTTCATCGCCGAACTCAGCAAGCATGGCCGACGCTTCCTGGAGCGAGCCTGCGCGGTGATAGTGAAAAGGCCGGGGATACATTCTAGGTTGCGTCGCCTCTCATGAATCCCACAGCCGTTGCTCCCAGCGCTACGATGACGAGGGCCGAACCGGCAATCGCCAGCGCCGAACCGAGCGATGCCATTCGCGCTGTCTGTAGGACTACTCCCAACGGAAATACAATTGAACCGACGAGCATTGCCAGCGCAATCGCCCAGCGTGCGCGTTCGCCAAATGCCACATCGTCGAATACCACGCCCAGGACGATCATCAGCATGGCCAAGCCAATCCAGTGCGAGTGTGCGTCTACCTGCCGGACGTAATCGTACTTGGTTTCGCGATAAGTAATCAGTGCACGTTGCGAATCATCCCAACGGCGGTCCGCAGCATGAGAAAACGCACTGGACAATGAGCCACCCATCCGGTCCAAGGTCTGGTGCTCGACAAAAACAGCATAGTGTAAACCGTACAGCATGCTGAAGGCCGCCAAAAGCGCTCCGCCGAAAATGAGGAGCTTGCGCGCTTTGCTCATCGCGCTTTCCCGGCTTCTGCGTCGACGCTGCCGGTGTGACGAACGACACCAAACAGCATTCCCACCAGTGCCGCGACCACCATCAGACCGCCGGCATCGGCGATGCCACCTGCCAGCAACCCTAGCCTCAGTTCGAGCAAAACAAACGCCGGCAGAATCACGGACCCAGCCAGCAGCACCCTAACCCAGATTCTCTTCCAACGTTCGCTGAGAAAGACGAAAGGCTGAAGGAAAGAAAGCAGAACGGCCAACAAGCCGAACTCGATGATATGAGAGTGCGCTGCAATCTGTACTGCTTTCTCCGCCTGCAACATGCCATATGCATTGATCGAGACGGTAACATCGCCGGCACTTCCCTGCTGGTCCAGCAAGTCTTTCAGGATGACCATCTCCCGGTTTTCGTGTTCGTAAAGATTTGCTCCGGCGTACCAAGCCCCATAGATAAAACCCATCAGCATCAACGCCGTACCACCCGAGAGCAACACGCGGCGCTCCCACGTGCGCTCTTTGGGAAGGTCGGGCTCGACCGGACCCGCACCTCTGTTTCGCACGTAGTTCCACAAGCCCCACCCCTCCCCGACGAGGACAATGATCAACAGCGCTCCAGCCGAGTCGGCCAGGATGCTGGCCCATCCGATCACCAAGAATGGGCTGTAGGCCAGTCCAACATAGTGGATAAGAAAAATTCCCACGGGCAGCAGTAATCCGCCGGCCAGGAAAAGTCTCGCCAGCAGCTTCTTGGCGGAAACCGAAAGGGCCACGTAGGGCTGAATCAGCGCCAGCATCAGGGCAAGATAACCGGCACCAATCATGTGGACGTGGGCGTTGACCTTGGTGCCGCGATCTTCGAGCAAGGCACCGACACTCACAAAGGCCGTTTTCACCGCCACAGAATCCCGCGCTGCAACTGCTTGCGCTGCCGCCAGGAGTGCCTGGCCGGTTTGTCCTCCGTTCTGGTGCAGGACGAATACCGCAAAGATGTCCCCGAATAGCATCCCCGTCGCGATCAGCGCGATACCTCCGAAGACGAGCAAACGGCGCGCTCCCATAGCTGCGAACGTGGTCCCCATATTTTCCGTCTCTGTGGACATCGCCATTTGTGCTGCTCACTGCCGAGAGCGCCTGTTTACGTGGTCGCCTAGTCCGCGGCCCTTGCTTCCGTCCCCGCGGCGCGAAACGCCGGCATCACGTGCTTCGCGAACATGTGTTGTATCTTGATGCTCTTCCAGTGCTCCAGCCCGCCAAAATTTGACACAATCGCCAGTTCCCCAATACCGCCCTTCGCTTCGAGCGTGCGGATCTGTTGGATAATTTTTCCCGGCGTGCCGATGAAACCGATTTCCTGTTCCACGATTTCATCGTAGGTCAACCTGGTCAGCGATTCCAGAGCGCCACTGGCGTAAAAGCCATAGCCTTTGGCCCGCAGCTCCGCTTTCTTCTCCTCAGTCTGTATCGATTCCACAGGCGAGGCGTTGAAGGCGAGAAAATTGAGCAGCGCCTGCTCTGCTTCCTTACGGACCTGCTTTTCATCCAGGTCGATGTAGACCGGGCGAATGTACACGATGTCAGGCTTATGCCCATGGTCGGCGCAGGCTTTCTTGTAGATATTCAGCGGGCCTTCCAGCACTTTCCAGGGCAGCAGCGGAGGCACGAAAATACCCCAGCCTTTTTCGCCGGCCATTTGATAAGTGATGTCGCTGGTGCCGCCGGTGTAGAACTTGGGATGCGGTTGCTGGAACGGCCGTGGCACCACGCTGACATCCTTCACGTTGTAGTACTTGCCCGAGTAGGAAAACTTTTCGCGCGAAAAAGCCAGTTCCAGAATATCGATGGCTTCGTCGTAGCGTGGACGGCTCTCTTCCAGCGGCAATGCCGAGGGGCCAAACAGCCACGCGTGTCCTCGTCCCAACCCGCATTCCAGGCGGCCGTTGGTCAGAATGTCGGTTTCGGCGATCATGCCGGCGAGGCGCATGGGGTTTTCCAGCGGCAGAGTGTGGAGTGCGGTACGAAAGCGGATACGGCGGGTCCGCTGCGCCGCCGCCGCGAACATGGCGAGCGGGTTGGCGGAGATGGAAAACTTCTGAAAGAAGTGATGGTCAATAGTTGAGTACACGTCGAACCCGCATTCATCCGCGTGCTCAATCTGCCGCATGATTTCCCAGATCATGTCGTAGTGCGATTTGCCCGGCGGAGTTTGAATCTCGCAATAGATCCCGAACCGCATTTCCTCTCCTAATTGTTTACCGACCGCTTGACCTGTCCCAGGGCTTCGGGCGACTGTGCCGTGAGCTTGCGATGGTCCGCCGCGCCCCGTGGTGATGGAGCCGCGTGCCGCCGTCGTCCATCCGTTTTTCTCGCCTCACCAAAAGAATGTCGTGACCTCCGTATATCGCTGGTTGGGTTTCCGGCACAGCACAACTTTCCGTTCCGCCATTTAGGGTCTCTACCACGTAAACCGTAGTGCGAACTGGACCTGTCGCGGATTAAAGATAGCGCGGGGTGTGCCGTACGACGGGTTGGGCGAGCCCTCGCGATTCCCTGAAGGCGTGGGAGTGCAGCCCTGGGCAACGGGATCATCTACAAAGTTACAGAAATCAGCCGCACCGTACACCGTGTTGTAGAAGCGTACGTTCACCGTGTTGAGAAGGTTGAAAGCCTCTGCAATGCCCTGGATGTGAAAGCGTTCCGTCACCGGGAATTCGCGGCTCACGCGCAGATCGACGCTCTGGTAGCTGTCTCCCTTGAATGTATTGCGCGGTTCAAGCCCGACGCGGTCATTGTTGCCGAAGACGTCGCCATTCACGTCGGAGCCTGCGAACTTAGTGAAGTAGTGCGGCGCCTCCAGGCTGACAATGGTCGCGAGTTCCCAGTCGTTGACCAGGAAGTTCCTCTTCGTTGGACCCGTCAGGATTGCGTTGGCCACAAAGCGGTGTGGCGTGTGATCGGACGATACGGCGCGCTCGCGATCGAAGTGACGGCTGTCTTGCGGAATCAGTACGAAGCTGGGATTGGGGCCATCGTCGATGCCTTTGGACCACGTGTAACTGAGTCCGAAGCCGACGTGATGGCTGACGCGCTTGTTAAGGTTGACTAGCAGCCCGTCCCAAACTGAATCCCACTTTGAGTCGGCTTCGAAGTACACCGCCACGGTCGGTTGGCCGGTACCGGGGAAACCAGAAACTGTCGAGCAGTCGCCGGGAACGAACACTACATGATAGTCGTCTTTCAATCCTGCTTGACCTCTCGAGTTGTGCACATCGACGGGGCAGCCGTTCGGTGGAGGCTGATTCACGTTGTAGAAACTTCCGAGGTGAATGCCGCGGACATGCAAATAACTGACGTCGAGGACCGCGTCCTTGAAAGGCTGGAATTCCACGCCCAGAGAGGCTTGCACTCCGTAAGGCGGTTTGTGGTCTTTGGCAAATCGAACGATAACGGAGTCGCCAAAAAATCCGCAGCCTGACAAGAAACCGTTCCCGGACGGAAATCCTTCCGGGCACAAGCCGCCGCTGCCTTCCAGGGAAATCGCGTCCGGATACGTGCCATTGTTGAGCAACGTCGTCAAAGCTTGATTCATGCTGAACGGACCCGCGGCGAAGGCAAACAGGCGAGTACGCGCGTTGAGCGAGTCTTCTTTGTTTTCGCGGCCCGGATAAGGACCGATAGTTCCCCCGCAACTGGGCTCCTGACACATGAGCAACGGAGACGGAATTGTGCCATGGAAGATGCCGGCCCCGCCGCGTAGAATGAAGTTCCGACTGCCTCCCAGTCCGTACGAGAAGCCGACCCTCGGGTCGAAATTCTTGGTCACGTTATTAATGGCGCGACTGGGCCAGGTTTCCGATTCCCAACGCAGTCCATAATTCAACGTCAAATTGTCGGTGGCGCGCCATTTATCCTGAACAAACAGACCGTTGTAAGTGTGATCAAGCGTACCTTTCGCCTGATTTCGAATGTTGTTGGCAATGTGAGTTCCCTGATAGACGGCGGGATCCAGCGAGGGCTCAAGAAAGTTGCTGGCCGCGTCGAACCGTTCGAAGAAAATCACGCTGGGTGCGCCCTGTAGTCCAGGGATAACGCTGTTCCCAAAAGAGAACACGCAGTTTTCAATACAGCCGAAATCGGCCTCAAAAGGATAGAAGAGCGGGAAGGACTCAGTAGTGGAGACGAAGTTCGTATTACCACCGAATTGAATCGTGTGACGGCCCTTGACCCAGGTCAGATTGTCCACCACTTCGGTGCGGTGTTCCTCGTACATGTCGGGATTTCCACGATTCACACCGACTGTAAAGATGTTGGTCACTTCCAGATGCGGCTGAGTGGTATTCGTCGGGAAATCAAAGAACCGGTGCGCGTACTGCACGCGGAGCTCATTCACAAGAGAATTCTTGAAGAGCGAACTCAGGCTTCCAGAAAGCGTCTGGTCACGAAATTTATTCTGCTTGTAACCCGACGGTAGATCGAACCCGTCATTCAGCGGCGAAACCTGGGTCAACCGCTCATCGTTAAAGAAGTAGCGCAGAAAGAACGAGTGATGGCTATTTATCGTGTGATCCAGACGAACCAGGAAGTTATCGTAGTCGGAAACGCGGCTGATATTGAGGTTTTCCTGCGGCAGGCTACCGGTTGGGCAAGACGCGGTAGGCGCGTCGCCGAGACTACCGAAGTTGGTGCACTTTAACTGATTGATGAGCGCGATATTGCCGAGAATCGCCGAATTGTAGAAGGGCGACTCACTCCGGCGCTGCCCTTCGTAGTTGCCAAAGAGGAACGTCTGACTCTTTTTGATCGGCCCACCGAGCGTAAAGCCATACTGGTTCTGGTGGAGTTTCTTGAGAAAGCGGCAACCCCCCGAGTTGGGATCTCCGGGTGTGCTGCAGGTCGGCAAATCGGGAGAGGCGAGAATGCTCTGTGCATCCATGGCGTCGTTGCGGAAATAGTCGTAGACCGAACCGTGAAACTGGTTGGTGCCACTCTTCGTGATGATGTTGACGATGCCGCCCACGGCCCGTCCGAACTCGGTTGAGTAGCTACTGTTGATGACTCGGAATTCGCGCACCGCCTCCTGCGAGGGAGTGGTCTTCTGAATGCCCGAAGCGGTCGACATATTGTCGGTGCCGTCAATCGCAACAAAATTGTAGTGAATATTCTGGCCGGCGAAGGAAAGCTTGGTGACCGGTTCAATGATCACGTCGGTCGAGCCGGACGTAGTGTCGCCGATTGTGACTCCGGGCGCTAGCAGCGCGAAGTCGATAAATTGACGTCCGTTGACCGGCAAACTCTCGATCTTCTGTTGATCAATCACCGAACTCACCATCGTGCGAGTTGGTTCGGCAACTTCTCCCACATCCTGCACCGAAACTTGTTCGCTCACCTGCCCGACCGGGAGGCTGAAATCAACCGTTCCAACAGCGCCCAGATCGAGGTGCACCCTCTTTGCGGATTTCTGGAAGCCGCTCTTCTCGGCGGTTACGGTGTAGTCGCCGGGGGGCAAGAGAGTAATTTGGTAGTCCCCCGTGGATGTTGCGTCATTCGTGCGTGAAACGCCAGTGTCGGCATTTACCGCTGTGACTGAGGCTCCTGAAATGGCGGCGCCGCTCGCATCGTAAACTCTCCCCTGAATGGAACTGGTGACGGTCTGCGCTCCCAGCCATGTCGATGCGATGGAGGTCCCTATCACTAACAGACAAACACAAGCGGCCAGTCCCAACCGCCGATGAGACGCGAGTTGAACTGAGCTGGAGGTTCCGGCCAGTGGCCGTGCGGGAAATTGAATTGTCATCGGGATTCTCCCCTCATGATGTTGCTCTCTCGCCTGTCTATTGTTCTGTCTGTGCTAACAATCCCGCTTTCGCGGTCATGACTCGTGTTAATCTGGATTCGGAATCTTCCAAATGTTGTTCCAGTAAAGCTGCACACTGCTTGAGCTTGCCGGCCGCCAAAAACTGATACATCTTGCGGTGCACCGGGACGAGGCCACCGGGATCGTCATGACTGCGGTCCACCAGTACCATCCCCATGCGCAGCTCGCCTATGACCCGTTGATAAAACGACTCCAGCCGCCGGTTGCGATGAAACCGTATCAACAAACTGTGAAACTGCAGGTCGAATCCGACCGCTGGCAACCAGTCGCGCTCCCGTACAGCGCGCTCATAGCCCTCCACTGCGTCACGTAACTCCGGCAAGACTTCCGAGCGATTGTCCTTCGCTGCCAACACCCCGGAAATTTCCAGCATCCGACGCAGGTGGTAGATCTCCTGGACATCCTTGACGGAGAGCTGCGAGACCGCAACCCCGCGGTGGATGCTACGCTTGAGCAGGTTTTCCAGAGACAGAATGCGCGTCGCTTCGCGCATCGTGTTCCTCGAAACGCCAAGTGAGGCCGCCAGCGACACCTCCTGCAGGGAAGTTCCAGGGCGCAACTCACCATTGAGAATTTTCTGCCGCAGGACCGACGCCACCTGATCGGCAATACTGACTCGGTGGATTTGCGAGCGCTCCATCAGGAAGGACCCCGACGATTGGTCGAACGCGCGCATCTTGCGCCTAAAGTGTTCACGCTGTCAAGTGTTGAACAACTCAACAATCTGTGGAAATCAATGTGCCCGTACAACGCGGCCTTCCTAGACACTCTCAACAAATCTGTTGCTGGATTGCCATCTGCTCAGGTGGAACTGCGACAGCGTCTTTTTATCATGACCAACGACGTCCGGTTCACCGCCAGTTCTTTCCATTTCATTGAGTGACCACAGTTTTTCAGCATTAGCTTCCAGCTTTTGCTTGTACTTTAGCCATTCAAGACCTTTGTGGCAGTGCATGTTTTTCTCAAAACAGGCTTTCAATGCTCTGAGTAGTTCTGCACGTTGTTCTGGTGACAAGTCCTTATTTATTGCTATCAATGTTTCGCGCTCTTGTTGCCCTCATAGTCGTCGCTTCCCGCGTTTCTTATCTGTTACTCCGCTGCGCTCGGCCACATGGGGATTCTTTCGGCTTGTCTTTGCGTTCTTATCAATTCGCAGTCTCCACGCCGTTCGGAGTGCACCCGTCAGTACATCCTCGCTCGCCGCCGCCAGGCGAATATGCGTGTGTCCCATCTTTCCCCAGCCGCCAGGAATCGGCAAGAAAATCTCGGGCGCCTCCTCCACAAACGCCGCCTGCTGCTCCAGCGTAAGCATCAGATTTCCGTACCCCCCTGCTTGCGAGGCCAGCGAAGCAAATTTCCTGCCTCCT
>Ga0137410_10000458_pt1 | contig 28889 bp, 20 predicted proteins | sample CZODoug1_16funga_FD_108878 | JGI IMG/M metagenome (GOLD analysis project Ga0137410, IMG submission 108878) | Vadose zone soil fungal communities from Angelo Coast Range Reserve, California, USA - CZODoug1_16fungal (Illumina Assembly) | ecosystem: Environmental > Terrestrial > Soil > Vadose zone... | reverse complement strand
TAGCGGCTTGGATTGCGGCTTTGGTCGCTCCGACTCGCGATCGCTGTCCATATAGCCGCGCTGACGGTATTTGCTCATCTTATTAGCACCACGTGATTCACTGTGTAATTCCAGGCACGCGGCGAATCATAAATGAAGTCGAGTAAATGCGACAGGCAGCCATTGAAAACAATCAAAGTCCGCAGAGCGGCTGATGGCATAAAGCCTGTCGCCGAAAATTATTCATAGCCCGCGGAGCGGCCGGCAGCATAGAGCCTGGGGTGAAGCGCAGCGAAACCCCAGGATCGCCAACCCAAAAAATTCCAGAGCCCGCGAAGCGGCCGAGAGCACTTGCGACTACAACAACATATTGATGACGCTGTCGGCCGCTCCGCGGACTTCGGATATTTTCGGCGACGATCCTGGGGTTTCGCTGCGCTCCACCCCAGGGCGGGGTCCCCGGCCGAGCATCTCGGCTGGGGTGCGAGACTTTATGCTGCCGGCCGCTCCGCGGGCTTTGGCACCCAGGACCCCATACAAGAAAATTTGTAAAGCCCGCGAAGCGGCCAATAGACACCAGAGAGTGCTGATCGATTCGAGATGCTGGATAATTTTCGGCATTCAATCATCGATGAGGCCACCATGTCTGACTCTTACACGAACCTTCTTTATCACGTTGTCTTTTCAACGAAGGAACGCCGACCGCTGATCACACCCGAATACGAGCCACGGCTTTATGAATACATCGGGGGTACTATTCGTGGACTCGGAGGCATTTCATTAGAGTTCAACGGAACCGAAGATCACGTTCACCTTTTGGCCAAGCTGCGCCCGGATCGCGCGTTATCTGACGTGCTGCGAAAACTCAAAGCCAACGCAACCGGGTGGATGCACGATGTTTTTCCGGAAGCCACCGATTTCTCATGGCAGCGCGGTTATGGCGCCTTTACGGTGAGTCAGTCTCACGTTGAGGAAGTGCGAAACTATCTAAGACGGCAGAAAGAGCATCATGCAAAGATTTCATTTCGAGATGAATTCATTCAGTTCCTTAAAGCGAACGGCATCGAGTTCGATGAACGATATGTTTGAGGAAGGTCTGCCGGCCGCCGGCCCGTCTTCAGCCCGCGGAGCGGCCGACAGCATAAAGTCTCGCACCCCAGCCGAGATGCTCGGCCGGGGACCCCGCCCTGAGGTGAAGCGAAGCGAAACCCCAGGAAGCGTTTGTCGAGACATACGCAGCCCGCGGAGCGGCCGGTAGCATAAAGCCTGGGGTGAAGCGCAGCGAAACCCCAGGAGAGCGGCAACGAAAAACCCGAAGCCCGCGAAGCGGCCGATAGAGATTGCGAACCCCAGGAAACGTTTGTCGAAATATGCGAAGCCCGCGAAGCGGCCGGCAGAGGAATCATCACGACCGACGTTTGTAATCGAACCGCTATCGGCCGCTCCGCGGACTCCAAACATTTTTCGACGTCGGTTCCTGGGGTTCCGCTTCGCTCCACCCCAGGCTTTATGCTGACGGCCGCTCCGCGGGCTTCGGCGGAAGTTCCCGCCGCCGACTAACGTTGGTTCAATCTGCGGCGTGATTTTGTTTTGTTCCAGCACCTCAAACACGCCCCCGTACGCGACGCCCTTAACACCGCCACCTTCAAAGACGAGATTCTGGTACGGGTAATCATGAGTCGGCAGTTGTTGTGTCCTCCGAGAATCGCTTCACCGTGGGCGAATATGGCTGGATGCTGAGACGGCACAGATTAGACGGGAAGTGAGGGAACTGACGCTCCAACCTCCTTCAGTAAACCGTCCTATGGTTTTTATTAGTTATGAGTTCGACTATGCCGATAGCCGTTTCGGACTTCTAACGCCAAGGCGAATTGTAATTACTAACTACAGCCGCAGGACGCATCGGAGCCGACAAACAACCTGAATTCCTGTTAGGAGGAAGAATAACTTTCGAATACGGGCGCCTTCACCCGTTTTGCTGTCGATACGCCTGACGCCTCGATCATTCCGCCTTTGAAACACTGACAGCGTGGCTAATTTCAGCCCACGGTGGGCCTCTCGAGCCTCTCGAGCTGAGAGTCCATCACGGTAACGACTGCGGCTTCGCCGCCGCACAGTGCGGTAAGGCTCTGCCTTACGGTGCCAGTAAATTAAAACCCTTTCCTGAGGGCGATGCACCGAGGCCGAGGACCTAGGAAGGCTTCGAACAAGGTCGTTAAGAAAGCTGTCAAGAAGACTTCTAAGTAGAGATAACCGCCTGCGATGAGACAAGACCGTGGGGGTATCGGGATTCTGTTGCTGCTTACTTTTTGCGAATGTCCAGCTCCTGAAACTGAGACTCATCGTAAACCTGTTGACGGACATTCTGCTTTTTAGTTTTAAGAAGCTCTCGCGGTTCATATTCTTTTCCAAACAGCAACAAGAAAATTGCCACAAGATGAAAAGTGATTTCTACGACAATGAGAACTGGATGAATGATTTTGTGGAAATCAAATTTCCACAGACAATAGATGAATGCTGCATAGTTTATCAGTCCAATGAGAAAAACTTTTAGTCTGAACTTGCGGTATCGTCTTTCGACCTCTTTGTCGAGAAGGTCTTGAGTGGTTACATATAAGCTCGTAACAGTTGACCGTAAGTCTGCGAGATGCTCCGGCGATTTCCCAACGGTCCAAATCTCAATTGCCGCATCCCTCCTACGAAACCTGGGACTGTCTTTCAGCTGGGCGATGATGGATTGGGTAACATCCTCTGAAAACCGATCATTGCCGAAAACACACGCTTCAGGCGAGACAATAAGTTTCGATCCAACCGGCATTTTACTGTAGGCCAGATTGACGCATTCGGTTGATTCATTTTGGCTTTTCGTGACGATCAAAGTCTTGACCTGCTTCGCTCGAACGGCGGAGCCACCTAACAAGAAATCCTCGCCAAGGAGAAATGCAAGGACTTTCTCCTTCACATCTTCGAGATTGGGATTGTCGAGGCTGATTATCTGCGAGTTGTCATGCATCGAAACTTGAACGTGATAATACATGTTAAATCAGTCTTCAATCGATTTCTTCATCTCGATGCGCTCTGTCAGCGAGGCCTTTGGTAAGACCAGTACATTCGGATAGACCTTAGCGTTTAGTTCTTGATAGAACATAGGGTGAATGGCGAGTATATGATTAGTCTGCAACGTCATGACGTTTTTGATCTGATACTCAAAATTCGCCTCACACGTAAATTTATCGGTATCTTTGTACTTTTGAAAACTTTCAACAACCCCGATTACGCCCGATTCTGCGAATAGTCTTTCAATGTCCATGCGATCCATGCCCTCGGCGTGAAAGAATGAAGACGCTTCGTGGAGTTTTCGATGCATGTCGCCATAAGTCATAATGCTCTCGCTATTGTTGAAGGTTTTTTTAATAATGCTGTCAGCGTCTTGAAATATGTTCCTATACATATCAATAACGCCTTTGCTTAGGTCATCCACACGTACATTTGTTCCTTCGCGAATGCTATCCGAGGTGAGCTGAGTGAATGGAATGTTATTCTCCCTTGCCATGCTCAAAATCACGTTGAACAAACTAATTACCTCCCGGGGCTTTTTCTGCGTATGACTGATAATGTACGCGAGGGTGTCAAATTCGATATTGCAGAACGCATTGGTGTGCCTGGGTATGAACTTGTAAACAAACGCCTCGTGGTTTTTTATTTGTTCACAATCTTTCTTAAGGGTTCCGTCCTCGATCTTCTGCTTCGAATCCTGCTCATTCAGCACTTGGCAATATCGCTTCGAAATTAAGCGAATAAGATCACCGTGCTTCCAAAAGATAAAGTGCTCCTTATCGGCCATTTTTCCCCGATTAGCGGGACGAAGGTGTGGAACCATTTCGCTAGGGAACGCCGCCTTCGCGAGGATTCGATAAGTCGAATAGCGATTGAAAATTTGTAGGACAGCGTCAATCAAGGCTGAAACAGCGCATTCCGAAATGGCGTCCCCTAATCTGTATAGTTCTTGGGAGTCGATCATCACAAGGCAATGGTGTTTTTTCTCTTTCAGATAACCAACAAGCGAATTTAACGCTTCGTTATACTGTGGTGAATCTAGCTGGCGCAGTGCATGAGAAAGAGCGGCATTCTGTAGCCATGACTCGGAGGCGGTCGCCATTTCTATACTTTGCGAGAAGATTGCCGCTGCCTTTGCAATGGGAGTTGAAACAATGTGGGAGTTTTCGGATTCAATCAAGTTTTCGTCGGCAAGATACTTACGTATGTTAACCAACTTAGGGTTGATCGATTTCGAGGCTTTCGTGACCGCAATCATAGCGGTGGTGTAGATAGCCCAAATGAGCTTTTCTTTTAGAACATGGGTTAATTCTTGGTCGGAATGGAAACTGAAGAAGGGTCGTAACTCTAACGTTAGTCGGAAAAAAGTGTCTTCTTGGTAGATAATTCGCGAATAGTTATACCTTTCCTCATGCAATCCATTGTTGATCTCAAAATCAAACATCTTGATAAGAGCCGTTTTCCCCGATCCGCGTCTTCCGAACATGAAAAGATTGCTCTTGTGTTTAAACACCTCATATGAATCAGTGTGAACAAACAACCTTGAAGACTTATCTTCATTCTCCTCCCATTCCGTATCGGCATCGACTTGCCCAAAAAGCTTAAGAGGAAACAAGTCGCCAGTAAGCAAGTTATAATCTCTGTTGGAATCGTTAACGCTTTCTGGCTTCCCTAGTTCACGTTTTATTTTTTCCCACTCTTCTCTTTGCATAGTCTATGTCTCCTCAACGACCGCCGGGCCGAGACGCTCAGCTCCATCGGTTCTCCACTCGACGACGCTATCTCGGGTATGGACGCTGGACGCAACGAGACTTCCGGAGAGGTCAGACGGTCCAGTTACATGGATTAACGGAGGTCTAGGACTTCTTACACTTATCAGCGTTGTTTGTCAAAGTCATAATATCCTGACAACGTGAGGTAAACTACGATTTTTTTCAGTGGTTCCTATGCATAATATTTACCTCAGCACTGAAAAAACCTCTCCTACTTAAAGGAGTGCCGAAGTGAATCAGAATCACTTAAGTTAGATTAAGTTATTGTGAATGATGCCTGTGAGTTACTTGAAAGAAAAACTTCTTGCGCGGTAGGGCCATTATAGCATCATCTGACCCCAGGCAAGCACAAAATTTCAGAGCAATGCCTTCAACTTCTCCTTAGTGATCTTCTCCTTGGGGCTGCGGCTGGGCCAGTCCTGGAACCACTCCTGAACTCGTCTTAGGTTCAGGTATGGATGACTGACTTTCTCACCCCGATGCTTTTATGAGTCCACGGAGCACGACCCGAAATTACTCGGCGCCGCCTTGAACTCCATCGTACCGTCGTCAACGCGTCCGAAGCGAAGCATGGAGAGGTCCTTCACGTAGTTTTGGTGTACGCAATCAGTGGCCAGTGATCAGTGGTCGGTGGTCAGTGGAGCGGCAGGTGTGGAGCGCGCGCCGCACGTAGCCGGAAGTGAAGTCGATGGCGGGCTCAGGTCAGTCCAAAGTCCAATGTCCAACGTCCAAAGTCCAAAAACTCGGATGGGCAGCTGCCGGTGTTCTACTACCCCAGGAGGGTCCGCTGGTGAATCTAATGAGTCGTCTACGGGTGGGTTACACCCTGACCGTCCATTGAACAACTGCCGCAGCCTCCGGGCCTGTCGGCGTCCTAGTGCACGCCGGACTTGAGCTGTAGACCAGTCTCAGCGAAGGGTTCAATCTGATCGGTGACAACCGTTGCCCGGCCATCGCGTTGAAGAGGTCAGAGTCAGGGACCAGGCACAGGCGAGCGAACAGGTGAATCCATCGCATCGCGAAATTGCTGAAGCGCTGAAAACAGTGAGAGACTGGACACACACAAATGAGGAAGAGTGATCAGCAAGGCAGGGATGCAGTGCTCAAGTTCAGCGAGCATAAGCGCAAGCGCGAGGATGATCTCCAGGATGAGGTTGATGCTTTGTTCAGGCTCCCATTAGCTGGGTTTACTGGCGCGCGCAATACACTGGCCGCGCGGTTAAAGAAGAGCGGGCGGGGAGATGAGGCGGCTCGCGTGAAGGCGCTGACCAAGCCTTCCATCTCAGCGTGGGCCGTGAATCAACTCTACTGGAATCATCGCGAAGCCTTCGACCGGCTGATCGCGTCAGGTGAGCGCTTCCACAAGGCCCAGGCGTCTCGAGTTGGCGGAAAGATCGCGGATATGCGTTCCGCCCTCGACGCGCGAAGCAAGGCGCTTTCGGAGCTTTCAGACCTGGCAACTTCGTTTCTGCTAGATGCAGGTCACAACCCTTCGTTGGATACCATCCGCCGCATCACATCGACGCTCGAGGCGATATCCGCAATGTCCGAGTTGGCTTCGCGTTCTGATGCTCCACGTCCCGGGCGTCTGACTCACGACGTCGATCCCCCAGGATTCGAATCATTCGGCACTTTCGTCCCAGCCGCCGGCATGGAAAGGCAGGAGGCCGGCGCCGGGAGGCAGACGGCAGACGACGGGAAGCAAACAGCAGGCGGCGGGAGGCAGGTACGTCCGCTTGAAGAGGCGCGTAAGGCGAAGATAGCGGCCGCTAAAGTTTCTCTCCAGGATGCAAAGAGATCGCTGGCCGAAGCCAGAGCCAGGTTACAGGGTTTGGAGGCAGCGCAGAAAAAGGCGGACGCAGAGGCGAAGAAGGCCGAGAAGCAAAGGCGCGACGCCGAGGAGAGCTTGAAGAAAGCAAAGGCCGCGTCGGAAGATGCGGCCCGACGCACGCGAAGCGTTGCAGCAGAGCTGGAAGAGGCGGCGAGTGTGTTGGACGACAATGAGCGCACAGTCGAAAAAGCATCCAAAGAACTCGAGTCATTATTTCGCGAGTCGTCAGGAAGGTGATACGAGCCCGCTGTAGTTTCAAAGCACCTCCGCCTGACATTCTTGCCTGTCCCTTCAAAGAGAAATGGCAGCCGGGGATGCCTGTCCTACAACTGGAAGCGCGACGTTGGATGCTGGGTGAAGATATAGACGCCGCGAGCGCAAGGATGTTGGCGTCCCGTACGGGAGTCGAACCCGTGTCGCCGCCGTGAAAGGGCGGTGTCCTAGGCCACTAGACGAACGGGACGCATATGGTGAACTGCTGGAGGATCACTGCAAGCTGTTTAAGTTAACGTACGACTTTCGATGGTGTCAAACGCGCGAACTTTGCGCACTTTTCAATCTCAGATCTGAGATCGCAAATCTCCTCGGAGCTCACATATTAAATCTCAGATTCTCAGATCGCAGGTCTTCTTCTCAGATCGCAGGTTTTCAAATTTCAAATCTAAAATCTAAGATCTAAAATCTAGGAGCTCAAATCTGAGATCTCAAAATCAAAGTCTTTTTCCTTCGCCCCCCGTAACTTTTTCACGCTCGCCGGTAATAAGTAAGTGAGCCTTCAACGAAAAGATATTTCCGTCGGAGGAGGCAGCGCTCGCGCCGCAGTCTGCTTCGACGGGTGAAGGTCATTCCATTCGTATCGCAGTCTCCCTCGTTGCTCATATTGCCATTGCGTCTCCCCGCTTCTCGCCTGCAACCACGGAGGTTTCCATGAAGAGATGCAGCGCCTTTGAGTTTCGTCTAACCATCATCGACAACACGAGTTTGCTGGAACGGCTAGCAAGAGAGCTTCGCTTCCTTATCAATCAATCGCGGCAGGTCTGGCCGGAGGTGAAACGCGATCCAATCGGATTTGGCAGACGCGCAGTCACAGCAGGTGGGCGGCGGTTGCAACGCTCGTTGGCCGCGCCAAGTTCGCCGCCTGCGATCGCCACGGCGCTGTTGGTAGTCTTTTCCGCCGTCATCATCATCGTTCTAAGCAGTGGGTGGTCAAAGGAAAACAGCCTGGCTCAGCGCGCCGATCATAATGACGAAGAGCCGGGGCTGCTTGTCGCCTTCTTGCCTGAGCCGAAGGTGAATCCTGAAGACCGAGGCATTGGCTACGGATCGAACGGACGCGTGGGTCTTGCCGGCGGCAAAGGCGAAGGCTCAGCGCCCGAGCCGAAGAAGTCAACTGGCGGCGGCAGTGGCGGCGATCGCAATCCGTTACCGGCGCCGCAGGGCCGAGTCCCGCCGCCGTCGCCCATTCCGGCACCCATTCCGAAGTTTCCTCCAGTTCAGCAGCAAACACTGCCGGCGGCGGGAATCGATATTGATCCGGCGTTGTGGAAAAACTTGCCAATGGCCGGCTACGGAGACCCGCGAGCGAAAGCGACGGCGCCTTCGAATGGACCAGGCGACGGCGGCGGAATGGGCATGGCGAACGGTACGGGCATCGGCGAGGGCAGCGGTCCCGGATTTGGACCAGGTCTGGACGGCAACATCGGCGGGGATCGAAGAGGACTGGGCGGTCGTGGCCCAGGCGGCAGTCAGGGAAACAATCCGGAAGATCCCGATCGAGTTTATCCACAGGCCCAGGTAACAGAGCGTGCGCGCGTGCTCTTGAAACCTGAGCCGCAGTACACCGAGGACGCGCGACGGAATCTGGTCATGGGTACAGTCGTGTTGCGGGTCGTGTTTTCGCGCACCGGGGAAGTGACCAACATTCGCGCGATTCATGCGTTGCCTTTTGGTTTGACTGAAAAAGCAATCGCGGCCGCTCGCATGATCAGATTTCATCCGGCGACAAAGGACGGTCGTCCGGTGAACGTGTCCATGCAGTTGGAATACAACTTCAATCTTTACTGAAGAAGGGCTTTGGTCTTGGGCCTTTGGTTTTTGGTCTTTGTCGTCACATAAGATTTGAAATGTGAAATCTGAGATCTCAAAAAAGCAAGGCCCAAGACCAAAGGCCCAAGACCGAGACCAGAGACCAAGAGGTTTTCAGCCATCGCAAAGCCGATCGCGCGCATCAATCAGTTAGTCAAACTGCAAGCATTTCCTCTTTTCGCGTTCTATCCCCAGAGCAATCGGGAACAGAGGCGCGGGTTCGGGTATCTAATTAGCGTCGAGACCCTTGGGAACCATTTACTTTCTTGTCGCGTGTAGTGGGATGCGGTCACATCTCAAAGCGCGCGCAAAGTTTGTCCTTCCTCCTTAGGAAGGTTAGCCCATAAGGAGCAGAGCCATGCGCCGGAAGTTCTTTCTTCGATCCCTCGCTGTGTTGGTAACCTCGGCCGCTGCCATAGTCATCTTTGCATTGCCACACAAAATGTATGCAGGCGGAGTTGCCGCCGCGCAAACAACCGAGACTCAGGGTGCTCTACAGGTGCTCGATGCGAGCGGCAGGCCCACGGCCCTGTGCCCGCTTAAGCACACCGACGTCAAAGTTGAGATTAGCGGCTTTCTGTCGCGCGTAAACGTCACGCAGGAATTTGAAAATCCATTCAAGGAAAAGATCGAAGCCGTTTATACATTTCCTTTGCCGGCAAGCGCAGCGGTGGACGACATGACGATGGTCGTCGGCGAACGCGTTGTGCGTGGAAAGATTTTGCGTCGTGAAGAGGTGCAGGCGGTTTATGACGCAGCGAAATCCGGTGGACAAGTGGCCAGCCTGCTGAACCAGGAGCGGCCGAACATCTTCACTCAATCAGTGGCCAACATCCTGCCCGGCGAAAAAATCAAGATCACAATCAGTTACGTCGAGACGCTTAAGTATGAAGCCGGCTCGTATGAGTTTTCCTTTCCAATGGTGGTTGGGCCGCGTTACATGCCCGGCGCGGCGACTGGCCGCAAGGCAAGTGGAGTTTCACCTGACACCACTCAGGTGCCTGACGCCTCGCGTATTTCTCCGCCGCTGGTTGCGGCGGGAACGCGTACGGGTCACGACGTTTCGCTCGACATCATGCTCGATGCGGGTGTGCCAATCGACGGCATCAAGGGAAAATCTCATGAGGTTGAGCTCGAACGGCTCAGTGCACACAGCGGGCACGTGCGTTTGAAAAACAACGCGATGATTCCGAATAAGGATTTTGTCTTGAGTTACGACGTTGCTGGCAAAACTATACAGGACGCGCTGTTGACGCATCGATCAGATCGCGGCGGCTACTTCACGCTGATTCTTCAGCCACCCGAGCGCATCACCGTCGCAGACGTGACGCCTAAGGAGTTGGTGTTTGTGCTCGACACTTCCGGATCGATGAGCGGTTTTCCGATTGAGAAAGCCAAAGAGACGATGAAGCTGGCGCTCGACGGCCTCTATCCCGGCGACACTTTCAATCTGATTACTTTCGCCGGCGATACGAGGATACTCTTCCCCGGACCAGTGCTGGCCACGCCGGCGAATCTGCGGAAGGCGCAGACTTTTCTCTCGGCGAGCTCGGGCTATGGCGGCACCGAGATGATGAAGGCGATCAAAGCTTCACTCGAGCCTTCGGATTCACAGGACCACGTGCGCATCGTCTGCTTCATGACCGACGGCTACGTCGGCAACGACATGGAAATTATTTCTGAAGTGCAAAAGCACCCGAACGCGCGTGTATTTGCGTTTGGAATTGGCAGTTCGGTAAACAGATTCCTGCTGGACAAAATGTCGGAATATGGTCGCGGGGAAGTGGAATATGTCGCGCTTAATGACGATGGCTCGGCGGCAGCGCGGCGTTTTCACGACCGCGTGCGCAATCCGTTGTTGACGGACATCTCGGTTGATTGGAACGGCCTGCCCGTACAGGATGTTTACCCGCAACGCATTCCGGATCTGTTCGGTGCGAAGCCGGTGATCCTGACCGGGCGTTACACTGCCGCCGGTCGCGGCGTCATTCGTTTGAAAGGGAAGATGTCGGGGCGAGAATTTGTGCGCGAGATTGCGGTGGAATTTCCCGAATCGGAAACGCAACACAATGTTCTTTCCTCACTCTGGGCCCGTGCGCGCATCGACGACTTGATGGGCCAGGACTACAACGGAGCGCAGCAAGGCGCGCTGAAGCCTGATTTGCAAGAGACGATTACCAACCTCGGGCTCGAGTATGGCTTGATGACGCAGTTTACGTCATTCGTTGCGGTGGAGGAGATGATTGTTACAGACGGCGGGCAGCCGCGGCGTATTGATGTGCCGGTGGAAGTGCCGGAAGGTGTGAACCGCGCCAACGTTGATAGAGAATCGATCGGTGGTGGGCCAACGGGTTTATTCACCACGTATAGCGGTACTACCAGTGCCCCGTTCAACCCTCAGTTCGGTCGTAGCTCGGGCGGACTCCGGAGTCCTGCAAAGGCAAGGGCCAGCGGAAGTCCGCGGCCAGCGACTGGTGGCGGCGGCCGAGTTGCGAACGCACCTAACGCGATGATGAGGTCCGTTATTGTTGCCGACGCTGCAGAGCCGACCAAAGTAATGACGCCAGAAGAGTTGCGGCGCGCGGCGTTGCGGGCAAAGTTTCATCCGTTAGTCCTGTCCGTGATTGATCGCTTGAAGAACAGAGAAGCTATCCCCGCCGCAGATGAGGCAAAGTTTATTCGGGACGGGAAAGCCGAGCTTCAAATTTGGCTGACCGACAAGTCTGAAGAGACTTTGGCGAAACTCAAAGAACTGGGTTTTGAAGTGGTGCTTGATCCGAAGAGCGCGAAGTTGGTCATCGGACGTTTACCGATTGAGAAGCTCGGAGCGTTGGCGGAGTTGAAATTTGTTCGTTACGTGGCTCCCCAAACCTCGAGGAACTAAATTCCGTTCGGTTGAAAGGACAAGCTTCGACTTGAAGCCTCCCTCCACGGGACGCGAAGCTAATTCCGTCCCAGAGATTTGCACGAAAGTGCTGTTTCTGTTTCTCATTAACCCAACTCGGCCGCGGTTGGTGTGTGCCTGGGCCTATCCCCCAGGCCGACTCTTTTATCCAAAAATTTGCATACACTCATGAAGATTTTTGGATATAATTAGCGCGTCAATTAGCCAGGCAGCGCCCTAACGAATGAAATCTGAGTAATTCGATAGCTTGCGTTCGCGCGTTCATTCAGGAACGATAACTGCAAGGATTGAACTCAAATTAAATTCGTCCTCGCGTCCACTCAGTCGGAATGATCTTTGATCTCAGAATAATGACCAAAGTTGGCAGTATCGGTTTGTGTTTCGGAGCTGTGCTCTTATACGCAGTTCGCTTCAGTCTGTGATGAAAACCGGGAAATCAGCAATCGGGGGTTCAAGCTAAACGCCTTGCGGAATCCACTTGGATTCTGAGCGGGTTACAAATAACCAAAGCACTACCAAACATCTTTCCTCGGAGGAACCCATGAAAAGACAAAATCTTCTGGGAAGCGGTTCAGCCTTGATCCTGAGCACGCTTCTTCTCGTAGTGTGTTCGCTTACCGCCATCGCCCAACAAGGCACTTCGTCAGTGCGCGGCATCGTGAAAGATCCGCAGGGCAACGTGGTGGCCGGCGCGACGGTGACGTTGACCAACCTGGGGACGAACACTTCACGAACAACTACCACTACCGACAGCGGCGCTTACTCTTTCGACTTCATACAGGTTGGCGACTATCGGCTGGAAGTTGGGGCTACCGGCTTCAAGAAAGCGGTAGTCACAGACGTCCATGCGCTGGTCTCGAAACCGACCTCCGTGGACGTGGCCCTCGAAGTCGGCAACGTTTCCGAATCAGTGACGGTCGCTGCCGGGCCCGGAGAAGTACTTATCAACCGCGATGACGCTACGCTCGGCAACAATTTCATTAACAAACAGATAACTCAATTACCGCTGGAAGCGCGCAACGTTGTCTCACTCCTGACGCTGCAGCCCGCGGTGACCAGGGAGGGCTACGTGTCCGGGGCACGCAGCGATCAATCCAACGTGACGCTCGATGGCGTGGATATCAATGAAGCGCAGACAAATCAGATTGGCGCGGCAAGCGGAGTCGCATCCAGTGATGCAACGGAGTCGGATATCTCAAATTTGACTTCGCCGTCCACGGGTACGGTGATTCGTCTGAACGCTGAAGCCGTAGAAGAATTCAGAGTTACCACCGCAAATGCAAATGCCAGCCAGGGCCGATCTTCCGGGGCCCAGATTTCCCTTGTGACAAAAGGAGGGGGCAACGATTTCCATAGTGCCTTGTTTGAAAGTCACCGCAACACGATCTTTACGGCAAATGATTTCTTTAACAACCGCAGCGGCTTGAAGCGACCGAAGCTGATCCGAAATACGTTTGGCGGTGCGGTTGGCGGCAGGATAATCAGGGACAAGTTGTTCTTTTTCTACAGCTATGAAGGTCGCCGAGATTCCAGTCAACAGGGTGTCACTCGTGTGGTTCCGCTCGCGAGTATGGGCCAGGGACTCTTGCGTTATGTGAATCCTTCGGGCGGGATCACGACAGTAAACACGGCCCAGCTTAATAGCATCTTTCCGTCGGTGGGAATGAATCCGGTTGGCATTTCAGCGCTCGCAGCCGCCGCCGCAAAGTATCCGGCAAATAACTTTGACGTTGGCGATAGCACTCCCGGCGTCCAACTCAACACGGCTGGATTTCGTTTCAATGCTCCGACCCCGGTGAAGCTCAATTCCCACTCCGCACGCTTTGATCTGAATCTTACTTCAAAGCAACAACTGTTTGTGCGGGCCAACGTCATTTACGATCTTATTGGCGGTGTGCCGCAATTTCCGGACACGCCACCGCCCAACACCTGGTCTCACCCTATTGGTTTGGTAGTTGGACACACGTGGACGCTCAGTAACACGATCGTGAATAACTTCAGATATGGACTTACCCGAGAGGCTTTCTCCGAGAGCGGTGACTCGGCGGCCAATGCTATCACTTTCCGCTTTGTCTTTTCACCGCTTCTTTTTCAGCGAACCGTCAGTCGGAAGACGCCGGTCACGAACATCACAGACGATGTCTCCTGGGTGCGCGGTGGTCACACGCTCCAATTCGGAGGCAATATTCGCTCAATCAAAAACAATCGAATCAGTTTTGCGAACGCTTATGACTCCGCGGTGACAAATCCGTCCTTCTATGCCGGTGGCGCGGGAACTGTCCTGTCGGATACCGTTGATGCTTTCTCGCCTATCGCGGGTGGCTTCGAATCAGCGGTGCAAAACGCCGTGACCGCGCTGATTGGCCGCTTCTCTCAATATACTGCCCGATTCACGTTTGATCATGACGGCAAGTTTTTGCCGGCAGGAACGCCTACTGACAGAACCTTCGCTACCCAAGAATATGAAGTGTATGGTCAGGATATTTGGAAAGTGACTCCAAACCTCACGCTTACGTATGGCTTGCGCTATAGCCTCAGTCGACCCGTGTACGAAACCAAGGGCTTCGAGGTTAAGCCGAACATTCCGCTCACCGACTATTTCAACCAGAGAGTGGCGAGCGCGGCGAACGGCGTTCCGTTTTTTGATCCAATCAGCGTGGATCTATCCGGACCGGCAAATCACCGAACGCCGTTGTATCGTTGGGACAAGAATAACTTTCAACCGCGCGCAGCCGTAGCCTGGTCGCCGGGATTTAAGAAGGGTCTTTTAGGAAAGTTGTTTGGCGGTAATCATGAATCCGTTCTCCGCGGCGGCTTTGGCATCACCAATGACTACTATGGCCAACAGTTGGCAGTGAACTTTGATCTGAACAACCAGCTCGGATTCAGTTCTCAGAATACAATCTCTGCCAACACCTTTAACGTCTCAACTCGTCCGGCTCCGCTATTCACCGGCTTTGGTCAGGATGTACGTACCTTGCCAAGGATAACTCTTCCGGGCAACCTGGTTTTCCCGCAACAGAAGGCGGCCAATGATGCGCGCCGCATCGAATCGACGTTGGATGAAGCTCTCGTAGCGCCGATCAATTACAGTTGGAATGCCACCTTCGAGCGACAATTGCCTAAAGGGATCGTGTTGCAAGCGTCTTATATTGGCAGGTTGGGACGCAAACTGTTGGCCCAACGCGACATCATGGCGCTGAACAATCTCGTCGACAAGAAGTCAGGTATGGATTGGTACACGGCGGCAAGCATCCTTGAACGACTGCGTGCTTCGGGCGCATCAATCTCGTCCGTGCAGCAGATCCCTTACTTCGCGAATCTTTATCCGGCCGATCTCGCTGCCCAAATTAACGCCAACTATTTTGGCGACATCGTACTTGATGAGACTCTCAACCAGACGCAAGCCGTTTATCAACTCGCGCTGGAAATCTTTGGCAACGATTGGACCGACACCCAGGATGCGTTGGATACAGGCATCAACGCTCACTATTTCTTCAACCCACAATACGGCGCGCTCGCCGCATTTAGCAGCATCGGTAACTCCTCGTATCACGCGGGCACAATTTCTTTACGAGAACGCCTGGGAGAGAAGTTAACGATGGATTTCAACTATACACTTTCCCATTCGCGGGATGATGCTTCAGGCCTGCAGACAAGCGGCCTCCCGGGCGCCTCTTACGGCAACGGTTTCATCCTGAATCCGATCCGGCAGCGTGACTGGTACGCCGATTCCGACTTTGATGTCCGCCACATCATCAACATCAATGCTATATGGCAGTTGCCGATCGGGCGCGGCCAATGGCTGCTGGGCGACACCAATAAATGGGTAAACGGCATCCTCGGCGGCTGGCAGCTCGCTGGCATTTATCGTTGGAATTCCGGACTGCCGGCCCCGAATTTCTTCGACGATGCTCGCTGGGCCACAAACTGGAACGCACAGAGCAATGTCGTTCGGACCAGGCCCTTAAAATCTTGCCCGACTCGCGACGCGCCAAAGCTATTTGGCTGCGATCCAAAGGGCGCTTACCGCAGTTTCCGAAACCCCTTGCCCGGTGAATCGGGAGATCGCAATGTCTTCAGACTGCCTGGCTATGTCAGCCTGGATCTTGGTTTGAGCAAGTCCTTCAGTCTACCCTGGGGTGAGAATCAAAAATTCCAGATCCGCTGGGAGACGTTCAATGTGACAAATACTCAGCACTTCGGGAAGATGGACATTAGCCGTACTGGCACGGGTGTCACGCTCGACCCGAGCACTGCCACTCCGCCTTCCAATTGGTCGAATTTCACGGGCATTCAGGGAACGCCGAGAGTAATGCAGTTCGGCTTCCGTTATTCGTTCTGAAACCTTTTAACCTGTTAGTTCACGGGCCGGAACTTAACTGTTCCGGCCCTATTTCCATGGAGTGGCATCGTTCTTAATTAGCTTTGGTAAGCACGGCTTTCTTTAGCCCGCGAAAGACGATTCATCCCTGATGGGGCGCAATCATGACTTGTAAATTTAGTCGCTTCATAACGGGTGCTCTCTTGAGTCTGATGATCAAAGTCAGTCGCACGCTACTAACTCTCGCGCTCTTGACCGTCGTCTTTCTATCGTCATCTGTTGCTCAAACCGGCGGCGGGCACCAGCTCTACGGAGATTTTAAGGTTGACGAAAGTAAGGTTACGGGCCCCAAGCCGCTAAGCTTTGATCTGATTCTTTACAATGGCGGCCGGCGAGTCGGACGTCAGACCGTCGTAAACAATTCCCATTACCGCTTCATGGATTTAATGAATGGGGACTATGAGCTCGTGGTTGAAGTGGAAAACAACGAGGTTGCTCGCATCCATGTGGTGCTTAACGAAATCTTCAAAACCGATATTCGGCAGGACGTGGAGTTGGAATGGCGAGAGAATCTCATTGGAAAGAGCAGCAGTAAAGCTGTGGCAGCAGCAGATATCTATAAGCGCACCACCACGAATGAGAGACGCTTTGCGAAGGTCGAGAAAGCGCTGGACGAAAAGAATTATGCTCAAGCGGTAGAATTTCTGCGCCAAATTCTCAGCGAGGATGAAAAGGATTACCAGGCTTGGAGTGAGCTGGGGACCGCATACCTTATGCAAAAGAGTCTTAGCGAATCCGAAGGTGCATATCTGCGCGCCACGGAGGCCAATCCGGCGTTCTTCCTTGCATTCCTTAATCTCGGCAAGGTACGAATGGCAGAAAAGAAATTTGAAACAGCCGTCGAACCTCTAAGTCGGGCAGTCAGTCTCAAGCCTGCGTCGGCGGATGCTAACTACTTGCTCGGCGAGGCGTATTTACAAATCAAGAAGGGATCGAAGGCGGTGGTCTATCTCTACGAGGCGCTCAAACTCGATCCCGTCGGCATGGCGGAAGCGCATTTGCGCCTTGCTGCTCTTTACCACGGCGCCGGAATGAAAGATAAAGCCGCGGCGGAGTATGAACAGTTCCTCAAGAAAAAACCCGACTATCTCGATCGCAAGAAACTCGAGCTGTACATCACGCAAAATAAAAAACAGTGAGCCTGGAAAACGCGACGGTGCTATCGGGCCCCAGCCTGACCGGCTGCAAGGACCTTCATGCGAATGCGGTCGTGCACTTCACTCATGAGCCTGAACTGCCGGGCGACAACTGAGCGCGGATCAACCGATGCCTGCCTCGAATACGCTTCGTCGGCTCGCCCTCGTCCATTTCCCTTGTACCCTTGCGGTCGGTCGATCCCTTCCATTGCCTCGCGTCGATCATTATTCGTCAAGTCCGGAGAGATACCGTTGTTCATGGCTTTACCCTCTTGAATAGTTAGCCACCAGAAACAAACGGGGGTTATCGCTGACTTCAGGTCAGGACGGTGCAATGTCTGTACCAACTGAAATAACTTCACACGGATCTTGACGTTGCTGAAAACTTCCGTCGCGATTTGGCCGATTCCCAAGAGATTTAAGTGAATTAGAACGAATTCTTTTTTGAAGCTCAGCCGAGGGCGTTGTGCGGAATCAGGTCACGACAAAAATTAATCCGTCCTGAGAAAATCCAGTGCCCGCAGGAGTCTCCGCTAAGAACCGACCTTGGCGAGCCTTTGTCGCTTCCGTTGGCAGATTGAATACACTGCGATCAGACAGAGCGACAGCCAGGCCAGCCCTTCCGCCAGCGCCCCCAGCACATCACTCAAGTAATGAGCGCCGAGGTATATCCGGCTAAAACCGACCAACAGGATCAGTAAACTTGCCGACAAAACAATCAGCACTCGCCGGCGCCAGTCTCGAGTCTTTGAAAAGAGGTAGGCGGCAATGACTCCATAGAGCACCGACGCCATCATTGTGTGGCCACTGGGAAAGCTATAACTGGTAAGCGTCAGAATCGGATCGTCGAAATGAGGTCGCGCGCGATGAAATGCATACTTCAGAATTTTGTTCAGCAGCGCCCCGCCGCCAACGGATGACACCAGCGCCGCGAGCCAATAAAAGCGTCTTCGCCGCAGCAGGTAGAGTCCAAAGAGCACGGCAATACAGGTCACCGTCAGCGTCGAGCCGAAAGAGGTAGCCACAAACATCGCGCTGGTTAAGAATGGAGACGCGTGCGCGTGTAGCCAGGCGCCGAGCCACGCGTCGGCGACCGTCAATGGCTCATGGTTGATTACATCTTCGGATATCTCGCCAAGCGTTAAGGTCATGGTGGCAAAGATGAGGATGCCGGCCGCGAGGTGCAGACTCAGGAAATCCCTTGGGTAATACTCTCTTTTCACGAGTGTCCCTGGAAGATTTTTCCGTATACATTTCTCATTTTTCATTTGCCATTTAGAACCATCCGCAGCAGTTAATGACAAATGAGAAATTTCAAATGAGAAATGGAAAATCTGTCTTTTAACCGCGCGACAATCACAAACGTGGCGGTTTAGATTCGGACCCAGCCATCTGGAGTGTGCCGAAAACGTTCGGTCATTACCAGACCAAACTCCGTGCGCTCCGGTTGCCACTCGAAACGCTCAACCGCGATGTGCGGCCGATCGATCCTGAGAACGTTGAAAGAGTTTTCCTGGCCGCGACCGCGAGTGGAAGCGGCGGTTCCTGCCTGGACCACAAGCGCCGAGTGCCCCTTGATTCTGTAGCGAGTGGCGCTGTGCGAAGTGTGGCTGACGTGGAGGTGGCCCGCAAGAAACAGGTCCGCGCCGCAACTCGCGAGCGCCTCCATCGCCATGCGCGCGCGTCCGACCAACTTGCGTTCGTCATGACCTTCCGGCAAGTCGAAGGGATGGTGCGAAACTACAATCTTGACAACCTCGGGATCGAAAGCACAGAGTCGTTCACTCATCCACGCGACCTGATCCTCGTTAATGCGTCCCTCTTTGATCGTCAGCGAGCGCGCGGTGTTGACGCCCAGAACGGCAATCTCGCCGTCATGATAAAACGGCCGCAGATCGTCTGTGATGTAGCGGCGATACTTGCGCAATGGTTGGAAGAAACGAGCGGCGACATTGTGAAGTGGCACGTCGTGGTTTCCCGGCACGACGATCTGCGGTTTGGGCAAGCGATCGAGAAAAACATGCGCTTCCTTGAACTGGTGCGCGCGTGCTCGCTGCGTCAAATCTCCGGACACGGCGACCAGGTCGGGATTGATCCTGGTGATTGCGTCAATCAACGGAGAGATCACTTGCTGATTGACGCGGCCAAAATGGATGTCGGAAAGGTGAACTATCGAACGCATTATCGGCCTCGTCCTGAAATCTCAAATCTGATCTCAAATGTCAGATCTCAGATCTCAAATCAGACTTCACTACATTTATCGTTTGCGGGCGCCAGCACGCGTAGCGCTCCCGGCCGGACGCGGTAATGAAGCTGCGGCTCCATGACGATCGCTTCGCCATCAAGCGCCACACGCAATTGCTGGTGCTTTGTTCCAATCCAAATTTCTTTCGTGGTTAAGGCGAGAAAATCTTTTTCCTGATGCAGCCCGCCCAGCAGAGCCAGCAGCGCCAGCCGGATCAATCCCAGTCGTCCGATGCGGTTAGTCATATAGAGACTAAGCTCGCCCTTATTTAGACAGGCGCGATGGACGATGTTGAGCCGTTCCATTTCATATTTGTTGTTGCCAATAAAAACAAACGGCGTGCGTCCGGTTGACTCTTTCCCGTCAACACTCATGCGGATATCGAGAAACGGATAACGGCGCAGCACCGCGAGCGCCGCCCAGATGTACGCCGGCCATTTGCCCCAACCGAGTCGTTGTACCTTCTCGCGTTCACGAATGATGCGCGGATAAAGACCCAGGCTCGAATTGTTCAAAAAGATGCGACCGTTGACGTCACCGACATCAACTCTGATTGCGTGGCCGGCGACTATCGTCGCAATTGCGCTTTCCAGATCGAGCGGCAGATGCAGGTCTTTGGCGAAATGATTCATGCTCCCTAACGGCAAAACTCCCAGCGTCTTGTCATATTCGATGACGGCCGCCGCGACTGAATTGACGGTGCCGTCTCCGCCTCCCGCGACAATTGTTTCTGCATCACTCCGCGCCGCCTGTTGCGCGAGCTTGACTACTTCTGCACCGTTGCCGGCCAGCGAGATTCGCGCATCTGTGCCAGTCGCTTTAAACTTTTCCGCCAGAAGCTGTTGCACCGATGCTTTGTGACCAGCGCCCGAACTGGCATTAATAATCACTTCAATTTTCACTCGCCTTATCCTAGGGCAAATTTGTTCCGAAACCGTAGCGCATGTGCTCTGCTAAAGCCGAATTCAATTTCCACAAAATTTTCGGCTATACTCCTCCACTTCACCATGAGTAAAAATACTTCTCAAGCCAACTCCCTGGATCTGTTTGCAATAGCTCGTCAAACAATGATCGAAGCGGGATTCGTACCAGACTTTCCGCGTCAGGTTGTCGAGGAAGTGCGCGCGATTGTCGGCAGACGCGCAATCGTTCCGGCTAATTCATCGGCCCACGATTTGCGCAACCTGCTGTGGTCTTCAATAGACGACAAGAGATCGCGCGACCTCGATCAGGTTGAATACGCCGAGAGACTTCCCGGCGATGATGCAAGGTTGTTGGTCGGCATTGCCGATGTTGACGCATTCGTTCCGAAGCGATCGGCAACCGACAAGCATGCGGCCACCAATTGCATCTCGGTTTACACCGGAGTCAAAACATTCCCGCTGCTTCCGGAAGAATTGTCTACCGATCTGACTTCACTGGTTGAGGGTGAGGATCGCATGGCCGTGGTGACTGAAATGATTTTCGCGTCGAACGGCGAGATGAAGGCTACCAACTTTTATCGGGCCCTTATCAGAAATCACGCGAAGCTCTCTTATGAAGCAATCGGCGCCTGGCTCGATGGTAAGTCAGGAGTGCCGGACAACGTCAGGAACGTGGCCGGGATGGAGGCGCAGATAAGGTTGCAGTCTGAAATTGCGAATCGTCTTGAAGAGTTTAGGAAGAAACACGGCGCGATCGATTTAGGGATCATCCAGGCGACGCCGGTAGTGGATGAGCATGGCAAGGTGGTCGAGCTCGCCGTGGTCGAACCGAACAGCGCGCGCGACCTGATCGCGAATTTTATGATCTCCGCGAACGTCGCCATGGCCCAGTTTTTGGAAAACAAAGGTGGTCCATCGCTGCGCCGCGTTGTACGTACCCCGAAATACTGGTCGCGCATCGTCGAGATCGCCGCCGAGCTTGGAGAAAAACTGTCGGTCGCGCCTGATTCGCGCGCGCTCGCTAATTTTCTCGCGCGGCGCAAGGCCGCCGATCCAATTCACTTTCCTGATCTCTCGCTGGCGGTAGTTAAAGCGCTGGGTCCCGGGGAATATACGGTGCAACTGCCGGGCGAGGACGGGGAGGGTCATTTCGGCCTGGCGGTCCAGGATTACACTCATTCGACGGCGCCCAATCGTCGCTTTGCCGATCTGGTGACGCAGCGACTGGTCAAGGCGGCTTTAGCGGATCGGCCCACGCCTTATGCGGCGGCAGAGCTAAAGCAAATTGCCGAACACTGCACTGAACGTGACGCGGCAGCGCGCAAAGTTGAACGGAAGGTGCACAAGGTCGCGGCGGCGATGCTGCTGCGCAACAGAATTGGGGAAGAGTTTAAGGCGATCGTGACTGGCGTCACGCCAAACGGAACATTTGCGCGCCTCATCTTGCCGCCTGTCGACGGTAGAATTGTGCGCGGAGAACACGGCCTACGCGTTGGGGATAAAGTGCGCGTGCGTTTGCTGTCAACCGATCCCGCGCGCGGCTTCATCGACTTCGCGCAAGTGTAACCAGAAGATAGTGGGCAGTGAGCTGTGATCGGCAGGCAGTAGGCAGAAAGCAGAAGGCAGTAGGCAACGGACAACGGACAGTGGCGGACGGGGGTTAGTGGTCAGTGGCCAGTGGTCAGTGGCAAATGGTCAGTGGCAAATGGTCAGTGGCAAATGGTCAGTAGTCAGCGTGCTGCTATCTCGCTTCGGCCTACTGGTCGCTGGCCACTGTTCTGCATTCTTGACCTCTTCGACTCGCACTCTATAATGAAATCGATCGTGGCGGGGTAGCTCAGATGGTTAGAGCGTGGGATTCATAACCCCAAGGTCGGCGGTTCGATCCCGCCCCCCGCTACCATAGAATCAACTTAGGGTTCCCTCGTTCCTCACACTGCTAGGCTCTCCAGACTTTGCCAGATTTGAATCGAACCGCGCTCAAATCGTGGGCCCGACGAGAAATGCTACCAGCGATAGGAGTCTTACTCGTGCCATTGTTCCTACTTCTTTACATCAAGATTAGTAGCCAGGCTGCATCCGGATGCCTGGCACTAACCTATGGAAGCGTGACTCTTCATCACAGAACGGTCACTAACAGCATCGTTGCTCTCCGGCACAAGTGCCGCGACGAGCCCTGAGTCACTGAGCGTTAGTTGTCTTCACCGTCGTTCTCGACGTGAAGGACGCGACCATCGCCCGCGTCAACCTTGACATCGCTTTCGCCATTGGCCGTCTTTATCTCGACGCCATAGACGACGTTGCCGTCCTCGTTTTCGAGCTCGATCTTCTTGACCGTGCCAAGCACTTGCGCGAGCGCCGCCGCGCTTGCTTGTTCCGGCGTAATGCGAGCGAGACTCTTCAAGCGTTCGCTCTCTGCGCCCTCCGCTCGGTCTTCGGCCTCTTCGCCTTGCTCACCTTCCTTCGGCTCGTTCGCTTCGTTAGCTTCACCGGCTTCGTTTTCTTCAGCGCCTTCAGCTTCTTCCGATTTCTCGCGTTCGTTCTTGTCGTCCTGTACCTGAACGCTCGAATGGTATTTTGCCTTTTCCTCCTGCTTGCTCTCCTGCTTGCGGCGTTCGCCCTGCGCCATCGCAGTCAGCGCAACACCAGCTCCGGCAGTCGCTACCGCCAGCAGCGCGACCGTCAGCCACTTCGCTTTACCTGTTAGCTTTTTCATACCCACAGACTCCTTTGAAAAAATTTGTATCAGTCGAACCGTGCTTCGCCGTAGTTCACAAACTCTGCCTGCTTTCGTCGTCGCGCGCCGCACTGAACTGCGTTAAAGCACGACGCGGGTTATGACGGTTGCTGGCCAACAGCCCGAAGCTTCTCTTCGGACTATGCCTCCCTGAACGATTCTTCAGGTTGAACGCACTCTACCGGGGTGCAGGTAAACTGGTGGTAAATTGGAGAGTGTGAGTGAGCAGTAAGCAGATGAGCAGTGAGCGGTGTTCCCAAAATTGGGTGGTAGTGGACGCCCGCCCTTAGTTGAGATCGTGTCTTCATTAATGCCACAAGCTTACGCTCACTACTGGCCACTGCTTACTGCTCACCGCTCACTGCTTACTGCTTAGGGAGGATTAATTGAAAGACGCTACCTGCGGCTGATGACTGCGATAACTCAAGGGTACCGTCGTGCACTTCGGCGATCCAGCGCGCGATTGAGAGTCCGAGGCCGGCGCCGCTCGTCAGACCCGCGCTGTCGTCGCCTTCACGCGACCGTGCACTGTCAGCTCGATAGAAACGGTCGAAAATATGCGGCTGCGCCTCGACGGGAATCCCTCGGCCTGTGTCGCTGACCGTGACGATGTAACGTGTACCTTCACGCTTGAATGAAACTGTTACGCCGCCTCCCTTGGGCGTGTACTTGATGGCGTTGTCCACAAGATTTAAGAGTAGGCGACGCAGCAGGTTCTCATCGCCGCGAAACGGCATCTCTTCGGCGGCGTCGAGTTGCAAGGTCAACCCCTTTTCGGCGATGAGCGTGCGGACGGCGCGAGTGACTTCGCCCGCGAGTTCATCCAGATAGAATTCCTTCGGCGTGAGTTTGTACTGACCGGCATCGGCGCGCGCGAGCATGAATAAGTCTTCCACAATTCCGGTTAGCCGCTTTGTCTCATCTCTAAAGATAGCGAGGGATTCGCGCAGCTCCTGATTTGAGATTTCCTGCTCCGAAAGCGCTACCTCCGCTTCGCTGCGCATGATGGCGATTGGTGTGCGCAACTCGTGCGAGGCATCAGCCATGAAGCGACGTTGCTGCTCGAATGAAGCGTCGAGCCGCGCCAGCAGCGCGTTGATGACCTGGGCAAGCCCGCCCAATTCGTCATGCTCGTTCGCGACCGGCAGCCGCTCATGCAGATTAGCTGAGCCGATGCGCGCGGCGGTCGCGCTCATCCTGACCACGGGCGCGAGACTCTTGCGCGCGAGGAAATAGCCGCCAACAGAAGCCAGCAAGAGCGCGAGCGGCACTGCGATGAGGAGCGCATAGCTCGCCCTTTCCAGCAAATCTTCCTGGTCGTGGAGCGAGCGCAGCACGATGAGTGTGTATGCACTTCCGCGCGCCTGCACCCGGCGTCCGACCACGCGGTACTGATTATCGCCTTCGGAAAGAGTAGCAAAGTAAAGTGCGGAGTCTGGATTGCGAGCGACCGCGTCGAGCACTCCTGAGATCTGCGCTGCCCCTGTCAAGCTCATTGTCGGGCGCGTCCTGCCAGGCTCGTTTCGGTTCTGTGGTACCGCGCTCCGGGCAACCTCGCGGCGCGCGTCCGTGTACACAACTAATTGGTAATCCCTGAACTGGTTTTGACTGACCGCTTCTCTTACCGCCTCATCGGGACTGTTCGGGCCATCTTCGCCGCGATTAGCATTGGCTTCGCCCTGGTAACTGTCGCCCTCTTCATTTGCGAGCGTCACTGCGAAGGCGTTAGCCATCTCTCCCAGAGCATCGTCTGTGCGCCGGTTAAGTGTGAATGAAAGGAAAAAGTAGCCCGCTAGCGCAAACGAGATGAGGACAAGGGCGAGCACGCCCGTATACCAGAGCGTCAGCCGGACGCGCACCGAGCTAAACATCTGCGCCCTCATCTTGAGATGGAGCGCGCAACTCGTAGCCTGCTCCGCGTCTGGTGTGGATAAGCGGCACGCCGAATGGCTCATCAACCTTTCGGCGCAGACGATTAATGTAGACTTCTATGAGTTTCGAGAACGGGTCGAACGTATCGTCCCAGACGTGTTCGGAGATTTCTTCGCGTCCGACAACCTTGCCGGCGTTACGCGCGAGGTATTCAAGCAGTGTGTACTCTTTGGTGGTGAGTTCGATGGGACGCCCATTGCGCTTGACTCGCTGCCCGCGCGTATCTATCTCAAGATCGCCGACTTGAATGATGGTTGGCCGCAACTCTTGCCCGCGCCGCAGCAGTGCACGCAGTCGCGCCAGAAGTTCTCCGAACTCGAAAGGTTTCGTCAGATAGTCGTCTGCGCCGGTATCCAGTCCACCGATGCGATCCTCCACTGTATCTCGCGCCGTGAGCATGAGAATAGGGATCCGTGACCCCTGTGCGCGCAGTTCGCGGCAAACCTCGAAGCCGTTGCGCTTTGGGATCATCACGTCGAGAATGACCGCATCATAATCATTGATGGAAGCCTGGTAGAGCGCATCTTCGCCATCCCGCGCCACATCGACAGCGTAGGCCGCTCCGCGCAGGCCACGCTTGATCGCCTGGGCCATGCGCGCCTCGTCTTCGACTAATAAAATTCGCATCACCGTTGTACCAGTGAACCCAATAGTGTAGGGCTCAAAAGAACCTCCGCATTCGGCTGACAAGGAATCCAAACCAAATAGTTACCATCGATAGAATAAGAATTGTCAGAATGCTTATCATAAGGTGGTTGTTCCATACCAAAGCTATGATCTCAAAGATACCGATTACGAACAGCCCGGGAAATTCCCAAAACACTACTGAACGATAGAAATCTCTTTCTTTACCTTGCGGCAAGGTGAGAAACTCATAACCATCCCACACCAGGTAGACCATAAGAAAAATAAAGTAGCAGAAGAGAATGACTTTATTGTGAGGCAGGTTGCGGGGGTTATCTACGTCTATTGCTATTACGGTGGCGTAGAGGGCTAGCAGAAATACAATATCGCACAAGAAAGACCACCAGTAATAACGTTTAGTAAAAACGATATAGAGATAGTCACAGACGTAGAATCCAATCGAAATGACAACCAACGTCCATTTGATCCAGACAATTGGGCTGAGTGGATATTGTCCCCTTAATACATGAGCGATCGTGAAGAACAGTTGGTAGAGAATCGTGCCCAGGACGGCCGGGTAAATCAACCCCAACATTAGCTCTTGCCTAACCGGCCGGTTTGATTCCTTAGACATGGATGTAAGCTCGTCTGTCCAGTTAGAGTTGCTTAATCACATTTATCAGTCAAGGTTAAAGTTGAGCGGCGCGTCAGCAATCGTAAATACGATCATTGACGCGCCGCCCGTGATAGCGCTGCCACCGTTGATTCAAATGTCGGCGGGGCAGTAGCCCGACCGTAAGGGAGGGCGTCCACTCACCGATTTCAGATCATCTCGAGCATGTTCACTCACGAAACCACCGCCCTTGCTTGCGCGCGGGCTACCGCCCCGGAATGCTCGCGCGTAATTCCTACCTCAGTGGAAAAGCTTTTCCAGATTGTCCACTTCGTTAAGCACGAGCGTTGCCACCCGCGCGTAATTGGCAGGCGTCTTAGCTGATTCGACCCGCGCGACCAGAGCGTCAAACTTCTTCGCTTCGGTTGCGCTGTGGGCCTCGATCGATGGGCGTAAGCTATCCCATGTACCCCGCATCTCACGAGCCGTCGCCGGCAATTTGTTCGCGTCCTTTGCCTGTGCCCAAACCTCCAACTCCCGACCGTAGTAATCAAGTTTGGTCACCTCGACCGGCACGCTCAGCTTGTAAGCTGCGGTCATCTCGGCCACGTCGAGTGTCGCCTGATTGGCTTCGCGCATTGCCGACTGCCTATCTCTCGTTGTGACGGCGCGGTCAAGAGTCGCCACATCGCCATCGAGACGGTCAACTGCGGCGCTTGTGTTCCTGACCTCGGCGCGCACGTTTTTGACCGCATCCCTGAGCGCCGCAAGTTTAACGTCGGCGTTCTTCCAGTCGTTTACCTTCGCATAGTCATAAATGTTCTCGCCGTATTCTCCGGCGTTCGACAGCGATTGAGGCACGCCCTCTCCGGCAGTCGTCGCCGCCGGAGCATTGCCCGTCGTCGCGGCCTTGCCCATATTGGTCGTGCTTGACGTGGACGAGCTCCCGCTCAACCAGATCATCAAGAAAACAATCACTGCTACTAAGCCGAGAGCAACCGTATTCCACCAATCATGCCGCTCTCTTGTTCTGATTATTGTATTCATCGTCTTAATCCTCTCTCTTCAGCTTTCCCCGCGCGCCAGATGCTTCACATTGAACGAAGCACCCGGCGCGCTCTACCACAGCCGGGTTCCGGATCGCCCCAGTACCGGAATGGCGGCCCCTCAGAGGGACGTTGCGTCACGCTGCCTCTAAGTATTGGCAGCTTACAGGGCCAATGGTAAATTGACGGTTAATTTGCACGCTCATGAAGTGAAAACTGAAGAGACGCTCGAGCGAGGCAGCGAGATTGCATAAAGCCACTCAAAACACGAAATATAATTAGCCTCAGTTCGTGCGTCTCGTGGATGGTGTTTACCGTATGAAAGCCTGGGCTCTCAAAACACCGGCTCCCGTCGAGAGCAACCCGCTCGAACTCGTTGAGCTCCCCACGCCTGTTCCGCAAGACGATGAGCTCCTGGTGCGAGTTTCTGTCTGCGGCATTTGTCGCACTGACCTCCACGTGGTGGAAGGCGAGCTGAGTGTTCGCCGCCCGCACATAATTCCCGGACATCAGATCGTCGGTCGCATTGCGGCAATGGGCAATCGTGTCCGCGAGTTCGACCTGGGCCAACGCGTGGGTATCGCCTGGCTCAATCGGACTTGCGGCGTGTGCAGGTTCTGCATCTCAGGTCGAGAAAATCTCTGCGACGATCCGCAATTTACAGGCTGGACAGTCAATGGTGGCTACGCCGAATACGCCGTGGCGCCGGCCGCGTTTGCGTATTCGCTGCCCGAGGGCTTTGACGACATTGAGGCGGCGCCGCTTCTTTGCGCCGGAATCATTGGTTATCGCGCCTTGCGACTAACCAGACTGGACCAGCGAAAGGACGGCTGGTCGGGAGCCCGCCTCGGTCTCTATGGCTTCGGCGCCGCCGGTCATGTCTGCATTCAATTGGCGCGAGCGCGCGGCGCTGAAGTTTATGTAAGCACGCGCGACCGCGAGCGTCATCAGGCATTGGCTTTGGAACTCGGAGCAACCTGGGTGGGCGGCGCATTTGATGAGCCACCAGCGAAACTGGACGCTGCGATCATCTTCGCACCCGCGGGCGAACTCGTGCCCGTCGCGCTCAAAGCACTGGACAAAGGCGGCGTGCTGGTGCTCGGTGGGATACACATGAGCACGATCCCTTCCCTCGACTACGCGCTAATTTACGGTGAGCGGACGGTGTGCAGCGTTGCGAATAACACACGCGAGGATGGCCGAGAATTTCTGGCGGAGGCCGCGCGGATTCCGGTCCGCACACACGTCGAAACCTTTTCGTTCACTGCTGCAAACGATGCGCTAATTGCGCTCAAGCATGATGCGATTCGTGGCGCTGGAGTGCTGCTGGTTGAAAGCGACAGCGTGGCCCGGATCTGAAGTCGCAAATCTCAAACTGAAATCTGAGATCCAAAGAACGCGCGGCCCGCGCTTCGGCCCAACGAATTCTTAGGCGGCAGTCGGACTGAGGGTCACGAGCGGGGCATGAGCCGGAGTAACCGCCAGGCCCAAAGACAAAGACCCGCCGCCGCAATGGTGATGATAATGTAGAAAGGGTTCTTCACCACACCGGGACCCTCCTCGATGGCCCGCCAGATGTGCGCCACCACGAGCAGCCCAAACACCGCGCCCGTGATCATG
>Ga0137410_10000457_pt1 | contig 28898 bp, 22 predicted proteins | sample CZODoug1_16funga_FD_108878 | JGI IMG/M metagenome (GOLD analysis project Ga0137410, IMG submission 108878) | Vadose zone soil fungal communities from Angelo Coast Range Reserve, California, USA - CZODoug1_16fungal (Illumina Assembly) | ecosystem: Environmental > Terrestrial > Soil > Vadose zone... | reverse complement strand
GCGCGCCCGCGCCGCGTGGCGCGGCGAGCGCGGCGACGGCGAACACGATGCCGAGCGAGCTCATCGCGATGCGCTGGAAGATGCAGAGCGGACACGGCTCGAGATGGAGCGGACCGTACTGCGTGTAGAGCGCGTAGCCCATGAGCCCCGCGCAGAGCGCGAAGCCGACGGCGTCGAGCCAGCGTCGTTGACCGCGAGAAGCGATCAGGACCGGCTCTCCTGCCGGCGCGTGGCCTGCTCGACCTCGGCTTCGATGTTCTTCAAGCCGGTGTAGCGGACGTCCTTGCCATGCACCATGAAGATCACGTACTCGCAGATGTTCTTCGCGTGGTCGCCGATGCGCTCGAGCGCGCGCGCCAACCAGGTCGAGTCCATGATCCGCGAGATCGTGCGCGGGTCTTCCATCATGAACGTGATGCCTTGGCGATAGATCGACTCGTACTCCTCGTCGACCGCGTCGTCGGCCTTGACGACCTCGAGCGCGCCCTTGGTGTCGAGACGCGCGAACGCGTTGAGCGAGCCGTGCACCATCGCCTTCACGTGGCGCGCGAGGTTGCGGAGCTCGCGGTAGTTCGTGGACGGACGCTCGACGCTCGCGAGCCGCGCGGCGAGCACGCCGATCTTCTCGGCCTCGTCGCCGATCCGCTCGAGGTCGGTGATGGTCTTCAGCGTGGCGATCACGAGCCGCAGGTCGCTGGCGGTCGGAGCGCGAGTGGCGAGGATGCGGCTGCACTCCTCGTCGATGCTGACCTCCATGCGGTTGACCTTGATGTCGTCCTCGGCGACCTGGAGACCGAGCTCGCTGTCGGCGTCGGTCAGCGCCTTGATCGCGCGGTCGAGCTGCTCCTCGACGAGGCCGCCCATGGCCAGGACAGAGCTGCGCACGTGCTCGAGGTCCTCGTTGAACTTCCTCGAGATGTGGTGCCCTAGGTCTTCGACTTCCATCGCCTTGGTCCTTGGTTCAGCCGGCCAATGATAGTACGGAGTCTCGCGCGGCTATAGTGCGACTTGAGTCGCTCCGCCGCGATACGCGACCCGCGAGGCCGGGAACGAGCAGCTGAACGCGCTGCCCTCGCCCTCGACGCTGCGGATGCCCAACGTGCCTTCATGTCGCTGTAACGCGTGCTTGACGATCGCGAGACCGAGGCCGGTGCCGCCGCTCGCGCGCGAGCGCCCCGGGTCGACGCGGTAAAAGCGCTCCGTGATCCGCGGGATCTGCTCCTCGGGGATGCCGATACCCGTGTCGATGACCTCGAACACGGCGGCGTCGCCCTCGGTCTTCCACACGATCTGCACGGAGCCGGCCGGCGGCGTGAAGCGCACGGCATTGTTCACGATGTTGTAGAAGATCGAATGCAGCTCCGACTCGCTGCCGAGCAGCGCGACGTCGGCCTCGATCTTGAGGCTCACGGAAGGGCGGTGGCCCGCCGCCTGAAACTCCCGAGCGATGAGCTTGAGCATCGCGATCACGTCGACGAACTCGGGGGGCGCGCCTTCGTCGGCGGACTCGAGACGCGTGAGCTCGATCAAGTCGCGCAGGATTCGCGTCATGCGCTCCGCCTGACGCTGCATCTCTCCGACGGGTGCGTGCCAGCTCTGCGGAATCTCCGCGTCGTCGGCGAGCGAGTCCAGGTAGCCGCTGATCACGGTGAGCGGCGAGCGCAGCTCGTGCGACGCGTTGGCCACGAAGTCGCGCCGCGTGCGCTCGAGGCTCACCTCGCGCGTGATGTCGCGGACGATCGCGAGGCGCTGGTCCTTGCCGTAGGGGATGATCTGCACGGTGAGCCAACCCACGTCCTCGCGCGGCGCCGGTACGGTGATCGGCTCCGGGGTCGGCTCGGCGAGATACGCGACGAAGTCGGGATGGCGCAGCAGGTTGTCGAGGCGGTTGCCGATGTCCGTCGCTGGATTCAGGCCGAGCAGCCGCGTAGCCGCCGGGTTGAACCAGACGATCTCGTGGTCCGCATTCAATATGATGCCGCCGTCGCTGAGCGCGCCCGTACTCTCGCGAACCTCGCGCAGCAGCCTGTGATATTTCTTCTTGCGGTTACGCGCCTTGGCGCGGACGCGGTCGATACGCGCGAAGATCTCCGCCCAGAGGCCGCGCGTCGCGAACAGGGGCACGCGCGCGTGCCCGTCGAGGACGCGGTCGAGCAGGAAGACGTTGCGCAGGACGTGACCGACATACGCCGCGAACGCACCCGCGAGCCACCAACCGCTGCCGCCGAACCACCAACCGAGCAATAGAGCCGCGCCGAGCCAACCGGCCAACGCTGCAAATTGTGAGGCCCAACGGTTCGGTAGAGTCACGTCTGCTGCATTTACGTCTGCCCGGGTGAGAACCGGTAGCCCGCGCCGCGTACGGTACGAATCAGTTTATCGTATCCGTAGGGCGTGAGCGCCTTGCGCAGCCGGCGGATGTGCACGTCGACCGTGCGCTCCTCGACGTAGACGTTGCCGCCCCAGACGCGGTCGAGCAGCTGCGCCCGGCTGTAGACCCGGTCGGGGTGATGCATGAAGAACTCGAGCAGACGGTATTCCGTGGGGCCGAGCGCGATCTCCGCTCCGTTCACGGTGACCTGGTGGCTCGCCGCGTCGAGCTTGAGTTGGCCGACGTTCACGACCTCGCCCTCGGCCACGGTCGAGCGCCGCAACGCCGCACGGATCCTCGCGAGCAGCTCGCGCTGGGAGAACGGCTTCACGATGTAGTCGTCGGCGCCGCCGTCGAGGCCCGCGACGCGATCGTCTTCCTCGACGCGCGCGGTCAACATAATCACGGGGATCTCGCGCGTGTGGGGGTCGCGCTTGAGCTGACGGGTGAGCTCGAGCCCGCTGATGTCCGGCAGCATCCAGTCCATCAGCACGAGGTCGGGATGGCCGTCCGCGATCGCCGCGCGTGCCTGGTGCCCGTCGCCCGCGGGCCGGACTTCGTAACCCGCCCGCCCCAGATTGAACGAGAGCATGTCACGAATCGGTTGCTCGTCCTCGACCACGAGGATTTTCTTCTGGGTCATCGGCCGCTCATCGGGTGAGATCCCTTCGCGCCCATTAGAGTCGACCAATATTACAGTCTGGTTAAGAGCTGCGCCGCCACGCCGTGTGCTCGCGCAGGTACACCGGCAGCGCCTGGGCGGCCCCCACGGCGCGGCCGGCCGCGAGGTCGCGCTCCGCCTGGGGGAACAGGTCCTCCGCGGCGGGCTTCAAGTCGGGCAGCACGCGCTCAGCCGAGGTGGCGAGCGCCTCGAGCGCCGCCCGGTGCGCGGCGAGGCCGTCGCCGACCGCGGTCCAGCCGGCAGCCCAAGCGGGCGCGATCTCGGCGGGCGCCCCGAGCCGCTCCGGACCGGCCGGCTCGGCAAGGCCGTCGCGCACCTCGAACTCGCCCCAATACGCTTCGCCCATGTGCGCGTCGACGCAGACGAGCGAACGGCGCGCCCCGGCCGTTCGAAACGCCCCTTGCGCGAGGCACAGCAGGCTCGACACCGGCAGCAGCGGCACGCCGCTCGGGGCCGCGAAACCCTGGGCCACGGCCGCGGCCACGCGCAGGCCCGAGAACGAGCCCGGCCCGCGGCCGAAGGCGATCCCGTCGAGCGCGCGGAGCGTAAGCCCGGCGTCGGCGAGCAACTCGTCCGCGAGCGCGAGCAACCGCTCGGTCTGCTCGCGAGGCGTCGCGATCGTCCGCACGGCGATCCCCTCCGGCAGCCGCAACGCGACCGAGCCGGCCGCGCTCGAAGTCTCGATGCCGAGCAGCTTCATGACGCGGCCGCGGCCGGCAGCTCGCGGGGCGCGGCGAGCGTAGCCGCGAACTCGAGCGCGTCGCCGAGCTCCTCCAAGAGCGGCATCGGCGGCAGGCTCGCGAGGAACGTGCGTCCGTAGGAGCGGCTGCGCAAGCGCGGGTCGCCGAGCACGATCAAGCCGCGATCGTCGAAGTCGCGAATCAAACGCCCCGCTCCCTGCTTGAGCGCGAGCACCGCGTGCGGCAGCTGAAACTCGTTGAACGGATCGCCGCCGACGCGGCGGATCGCCTCGATGCGCGCCTGCACGAGCGGATCGCTCGGCACGGCGAACGGCAGCTTGTCGATGAGCACGAGCCGCAGCGCCGGGCCGCGCACGTCGACGCCCTGCCAGAAGCTGCCCGTGCCGAGCAGAATCGCGTTGCCCTCCGCGCGAAAGTCGTTCAGGAGCTCGCTGCGCGAGCCGCGGCCCTGAACGAGCAACCGCCCCGGCAACGCCTGGCGCTCGATCCACGACTGCGCGCGCTGCAGCGCGCGGTAGCTCGTGAACAGCAGGAACGCGCCGCCACCCGCGGCTTCGACGAGTGGCCACGCCGCGGCCATCAGGCTCTCGACGTAGACCTCATCGCTGGGATCGGGCAGACCCTGGGGTATGTAGACGCGCGCATTGCGCGCGTAGTCGAACGGGCTCGGCAGCACCGTCGTGAGCGCGTCGCGCAGACCGACGCGGCCGAGGAAGTGCGCGAAGTCGTTGCCGACGGCGAGCGTCGCCGAGGCGAACACCCAGGCGCCGCCCTGAGCCTCGATCCTCGCAGCCAACGCCGTGCCGACGTCGAGCGGCGTCCAATGCGCGGCGACGTTGCCGGCCCCGCAGTCGACCCAGCGGAGGCCCAGGTCCGCGTCGGCGACGACGATCGTACGCAGACGCGCGGCGCCGTCGGCGCAGCGCTCCGCGCATTGCCGGAGGCCGGCGCTCGCGTCCGCCAGCGACTCGAGCAACGCGGCGAGCTCGTCGAGCACCTGCCGGCCGTCGGCAAGCGCGTCGCGGAGCGCCGCGGGTGCCGCGGGCCACGGCAAGCGCCCCGCTGCCGGCGCGGCGGCGTGCCGCAGCCCGAAGATGAGCCGGCCGAGCGACCCGAGCGCCTCCCCGACTTCCGCGCCGACGCCCGCGGTCAGCGCTTCGCTGTACAAGTCGCGGCCGAGCGCCTCGAGCTCGCGCGTGCCGAGCGTGACGCCGAAGAACTGCTGGGCGATGTCGGGCAACAAATGGGCTTCGTCGACGATCACTGCGTCGGCGCCGGGCAAGAGCTCGCCGAAGCCGTTTTCCTTGAGAGCCAGGTCCGCGAGCAGCAAGTGGTGATTGACGATCACGATGTCGGCCGCCTGCGCGCGCCGGCGCGCCTCGACGACGAAGCAGCTGTCGTAGTGCTCGCAACGGCTGCCGAGACAGTTGTCGACGGTCGACGTGACCGTGGAGCGCAGCGCGTGATCCTCCGCGAGGTCCTCGAGCTCCGTTAGGTCACCGCTGTCGCTGGCGCGGCCCCACTCGGCGAGCGCGCGCAGCGCCGCCACGGTCTCCGCGTCGCGCGTGCCGTCGTGCCGCGCGTTCTCCAGGCGGTGCCAGCACAGATAGTTGTTGCGGCCCTTGAGCAGAGCCACGCGCGCCGGCCGGCCCACGACGGCGCCGAGCAGCGGCAGATCGCGCGCGAACAACTGATCTTGGAGCGTGCGGGTGCCGGTCGAGATGATCGCGTGGCGGCCCGACAGCAGCACGGGCAACAGGTAGGCGAAGGTCTTGCCGATGCCCGTACCGGCTTCGATCGCCACGTGCCGGCCGCTGTCGAGCGCAGCCGCGACGAGCTGCGCCATCCGCTCCTGCGCCTCGCGATAGCTGAAACCCGGCAGGCGTGCGGCGAGCGCGCCGCCCGGGCTGAAGATGTCGGCAAGGTCGAGCATGGAGAGGGGCCACTATAGCCCGAACGTGGGCGCGCGCGAGCGGCGGATCCTAGGCGGTTCGCCCAGAAACTCAGCGGGCGACCGCGCGGAACCGCACGAACCCGGTCGCGTCGGCGGCGAACGGCGTTCGGAGGCGCCAGCGGATGTGCGTGTAGTCGTCGGGTCCGGCGGCGCGGCGCCTCCCGTCCTCGACGGCCACCGAGAGCTCGTTCGGCTGACCGAAGATCCGCCCCCCGTCCACCGAGAACAACACCTCGCAACCCGGGCCGGACGCGCTACCTGCAACGTAACGCACCTCGGCGGGAATGGGCTTCGTGATCCGCACGTCGTCGACGAGCCTGCCGCTCGCGTTCTTGAACCTCACGGTATAGACGAGCTCGTCGCCGGGCTCCGGCGCGACCGTCGGCGGCAGCGCCACGAGCGGCGCGCCGGCCCCGCCGGCTCCCGCCGCGAGCTTCTCGACCAGCGTGCGGACCTCGAGCCCGGACGCCGCCCCTTCGCCGCCGCGTTGCGCGGCCGCTCCTGCCGCCGCCAGGGCGGCGAGCGCGAGGACTCCGAGACGCGCTGCGCCGCCGAGCCCCGGCCGCCGTCCGCGGCTCGAACGTGCTGCTCGCACGACACGAGCCACAGGTCGCAAGCGCAGCAACGGCGCGGGTTGCGGCTCACGCATTCCCAAGCTGCCGCACGGTATACTACGGCGCTCCATCATTTACCCGGGCTAGATCCTTCATCCATGACGACGCGTCTCAAGAGTCTCAGCGACTGGGTCGCTGAGGTAGCCGAGCTTACACGACCCGACCGAATCCACTGGTGCGATGGCACCGACCAGGAATACCGCAAGCTGCTCGACGAGATGCTCGACAGCGGCACGCTGCTGGAGCTCAACCAGCAACACTATCCCGGCTGCTACTTGCACCGGTCCGACCCCGAGGACGTCGCACGGGTCGAGCACCTGACCTTCGTCTGCGCCCGGGACAAGACGGACTCCGGTCCGAACAACAACTGGATGCCGCCGGACGAGGCCAAGGACCTCATGAAGTCGTGCTTCGCCGGCAGCATGCGCGGCCGCACGATGTACGTGATTCCGTACTGCATGGGGCCGATCGACTCGCCGTACGCGCGCTGCGGCGTCGAGATCACCGACAGCGCGTACGTCGTCGCGAACATGTATTTAATGACGCGGATCGGCAAACCCGCGCTCAAACGAATCGAAAAAGACAAAACCTTCGTCAGAGGCCTGCATTCGACGGGCGAGCTCGATCCGGAACGCCGCTACATCATGCACTTCCCCGAGGAGCTCGCGATCATGAGCTACGGCTCGGGCTACGGCGGCAACGCGTTGCTCGGCAAGAAATGCCACGCGCTCAGGATCGCGAGCTATCAGGCCCGCACCGAGGGCTGGCTCGCGGAGCACATGCTGATCGTCGGCGTGCAGAGCCCTGCCGGCGACACCCACTACCTCGCCTGCGCTTTCCCGTCGGCGTGCGGCAAGACCAACCTCGCGATGCTGATCCCACCCGCGAGCCAGAAGGGCTGGAAGGTCTGGACGCTCGGCGACGACATCGCCTGGATGCATCTCGGTCCCGACGGCCAGCTCCGCGCCATCAACCCGGAGGCCGGCTACTTCGGCGTCGTGCCGGGCACCAACCCCCAAACCAACCGCAATGCGTTCGAGATGATCGGCAAGGACACGATCTTCACGAACGTCGCGCTGACCGCCAACAACGACCCGTGGTGGGAGGAAAAAGGCGAAGGCGCGCCGGTGACGGATTGGGTTGGCCGGCCTTACGCGGCCGCGAACGGTCCCGCCGCTCACCCGAACTCGCGCTTCACGGTGTCAGCGAAACAAAACCCGAGCTACTCGAAGCTCGCGGAAGCCCCCGAGGGCGTTCCGATCTCGGCGCTCGTGTTCGGCGGCCGCCGCCGCGAGCTCGCGCCGCTCGTCTACCAGGCCAAGGACTGGGCGCACGGCGTGCTCGTCGGCGCGAGCGTGGCCTCCGAGACCACCGCGGCCGCGACCGGCAAGGTCGGCGTGGTGCGCCGCGACCCGATGGCCATGAAGCCATTCTGCGGCTACAACTACGGCGATTATTGGGCGCACTGGTTGAGCTTCGCCAAGCGCTCGCAGAGCCTGCCGAAGATCTTCCACGTCAACTGGTTCCGCCGCGACGCCAACGGCAAGTTCCTGTGGCCGGGGTTCGGCGAGAACCTGCGCGTGCTGCGCTGGATCATCGAGCGCTGCGACAACAAGGTCGCCGCCGTCGAAACGCCCATCGGCTACCTGCCGAAGCCGGGTGACATCGACTTGAAGGGCCTCGAGGTGTCGAACGGTACTCTCGAGCAGCTGCTCGCGGTCGACCGCGGTCAATGGCGTGCGGAGATGGAGCACATCGCCGAGTACTTCGCCGAGTTCGGCGACCGACTGCCGAAGGAGCTCGAGGCCGAGCACCGGAAGGTGCTGAGCGCCCTCACCTAAACGCTCGGGGTCAGCCGACGGAACGGGAACTGCCCGTCGCTACTCTTCGACTACGTAGTGGACGGCTAAGGCCGTGCCGGGCTGCGCGACGCGGCCGAGGCCGATGACGCCTTCGCCTGTGAGTTGGGTGCTATCGCGGCGCACGAAGATTTCCTCGCCGGCGTTGGTTTGGACGAACGTGCCGTTGGTGCTCTCGTCGACGAGCGTGAACTTGTCGCGGCTCGCCTCCACGCGGGCATGCACGCGTGAGATCAGATTGCCCTTGACGACGACGTCGTTGTCTTCCGCGCGGCCGAGCGTCGCGCTCTTGCGGCCCTCGCCGACCGTCACCTCACGGCCCTGATAGCGCAGCGAGAGGCGCTTCGGCCGGACGCTCTTGTTGCGGCCGAGGCCCACGGTGGGCAGCATGCTCGTGGCTTCCTCGGGCTGCCACAGCACCTCGAAGAGCACCACCTCGTCGGCCTTGCCGCGAACGGTCGCGATGTCGATCTGCCGCGCGGTGGACTGCCACTCGGGCGACAGCCGTTCCACCGTCGACAGCGTGGTGATGATCTGCTTGGCCTTGGCCTGGCTCGTCATGCGGTTCGCCGTATGGACCGCGGAGCCGAAGATATCGCGCTGCTCCTGCACGACCGGCCCGAAGTGGCAACCGATCCGGATCGCGACGTGGCCGTTCTCGTGCGCGAGCTCGGAGTCGGTGGAGATCTTCTCCTGCATGCGCTTGGCCGCGTTCATGGCGTCGTCGGGCGTCGGGAAGGTCGACATCACCTCGTCGCCCATCGTCTTGATGACGGTGCCTTTGTTGGCTTCCGTGGCCTCGCGCATGATGTCGAGGCAACGCCCCACCATCTCGCGTGCCTTGGCGTCGCCGAGCTGCTCGTAAAGCTGCGTGCTGCCCACCACGTCGGCGAACAGAATCGCAACCTCGATGTCCTTACCCATGGCTTCCTTCTTGAGTGCGCATCCGAGGGGAGCCGCCGGCGATTATACGCCAATGGCGCAGGCCGACGCCGCGCTGCAACTTTCGTGGTCGATGCATCGACGAGCAGTCACGTGCCGTAGTGCATTCATGCTCGGCCGCGGACGCCGAACCGGGCTGTCACTTTTCGGCGACGATGTATGCGATCCAAGCGAGATCCGCTTCTCCCGTCGCGTGCTCGGTAAACTCGCCGTTGCCGCCGCCTTCGCCGTCGTCCCCCTCCCAGTAGATGCGGCTCTTGCGGAAGCCGGCCTCCTCGAGGAGCTCGCGTAGCTCCGGCAACGTCCACAGCCGCCAGTCGTAGGTGAAGGCCTTCTTGATCTTGGATCCGTCGGGGAACTTGAAATGGATGTGGCAGACGATGCGGTTCGTCACGGGCTCGAAGACGGCTTGATCCCAGACGTACGTGAAGCCGTCGAGCTTGGTCTTCTCCTTCTGGATATCCGATGCGTCCGGGCCGCCGAACGCGTCGAGGAAGAACACGCCGTCCGGCTCGAGCGCCGCGCGCACGCGCGAGAAATAGTGGCGCATCTCGGCGCGCGTCTTGAAGCAGTAGTAGCTGAAGTTGAACGCACCGACGAGGTCGACGGGATCCGTGTCGACGTTGCGCACGTCGTCGTTCAAGAGCTTCACCCGGGCGCGGGCGGATTCGGGCAGACGCGCCACGCGGTTGCGGCGGCCCCAATCGAGCACGGCTGCGTCGACGTCGACGCCCACCGCGTGCCGATTCGCGCCGCTGCGGGCCCACTCGCACGAGGCGCTCGCGGTGCCGCAAAAGTCCTCGCGAAAGCTCACGGCCTCGCGGCCGCGCAGCGCGCGGAACGTGTCCTGGAGAAACTCGACTTCGACGTCGACGGCCTGGACCGACAGCTCGTAGAGCTCGTGGACGTCGGCCCGCTCCGCCATCGAGCCTGACACCTTCTTCTTCGGATTCGCGCTCACCCCGGCACCTCGTCGTCGTTGATCTTGTCTGCCGGATTGTAGCGAGATCGCGCTCGGCCGTGCAGGGCGCTCGCGAGCTAGGACCAGTTGAACGCGGGCTCAACCGCGACCTCGCGCGACGCAGCCGCAGCGGGTCTCGGATCCCGTGGCTCCGACGCCGCCACATCGGCCGCGAGAGAGTGCAAGCGCTCGAGCCCGGCCGATCCGTGCGGCAGGTGCGTGAGCTCGCGGCGCCAACGCCGGCCGCCGGGCCGGCCCGCGCGCAGACCGAACAGATGCCGCGTCATCGAGCGCAGCGGCGTGCCCCGCGCGAGCTCGCGGTCGACGTAACGCAGGAAATGATCGAGCGCGACGTCGAGCCGTCGCGGCGCGACGTCGAAGATCAGCGCGTCGAGCTCGGCGAGCAGCGCGAGGTCGTCCACGGCCGCCCGGCCGAGCATGACGCCGTCGACGCGCGCCAACTGCGCGACGCACTCGGCGGTCGACTTGAGCCCGCCGTTGATCACGACGCAAAGCCCCGGGAAGTCCGCCTTCAGCCGATGGACGCGAGGATGGTCGAGCGGCGGAATCTCGCGGTTCTCTCTCGGACTGAGACCCTTGAGCCAAGCTTTGCGCGCGTGGACGATCAGCGTGCCGCACCCGGCGCCGATCACGCGCGTGACGAGCTCGCAAAGGAACTCGTACGAGTCGTGCTCGTCGACGCCGAGCCGCGTCTTGACCGTGATCGGAACCGCGACGGCGGCGCCCATGGCGGCCACGCAGTCGGCGACGACGCCGGGCGTGCGCATCAGCGCCGCGCCGAAACAGCCCGCCTGAACCCGATCGCTCGGGCAGCCGACGTTCAAATTGATCTCGTCGTAACCCGCGTCGGCGCCGAGCCGAGCCGCGACGGCGAGCTCGTGCGGCTCGCTGCCGCCGAGCTGCAGAGCGACCGGATGCTCGGCCGCGTCGAACTCGAGCAGCCGTCGCGCGTCGCCATGAAGGAGCGCGCGCGCGGTGATCATCTCGGTGTACAGGCGCGCGTGCGGCGCGAGCAGCCGCAAGAGGTACCGGAAGTGCCGGTCCGTGCGGTCCATCATCGGTGCGACGCAGAGTCGGTGCGAGCTCATGGGACGAAGCGTGACGGGAAGTGCCGCCATCATACGCGATGCGCGCGACGGCGGCGGTCGTACCTCGAAGGGCCTTCGCGAGACTCTCGCCGCACAGGGTCGCAGCGACGCCAAATCGGCGGCGCGGATCAGGCGCGGATTCGATCCCGCCCGGGGCGAATCGGCAGATCGGCCACGGATTGCGGCACGGCGATGAAGAAGCCCTGCGCAAAGGACACCCCGAGCTCGCCGAGCCGCCGCATCACCTCGCGGCTTTCGACGCGCTCGGCGATCGCTTGAATCTTGAAGGCCTTCGCCATGCGCGCGATCGCCTCGACGACGCACTCGTCGGCCGGGTCGCGCGTCACGTTGCGGATGAATTGGCCGTCGATCTTCACGTAGTCGACAGGCAGGTTCTTGAGATAGGTCAGCGACGACAGCCCCGTGCCGAAGTCGTCGAGCGAGAACCGGCAGCCGCGGCTCTTGAGCGCGCGCATGAAGCCAACGACCTGCCCCAGGCTCGCGATCGCCGCGGTCTCCGTAATCTCGAAGCACAGCGCGCCGGGCGGCACCGCGGCCGCGGTGAGCTCGTCGAGCAGGAAGTCGAGAAAGCGCGCGTCGTTGAGAGTCGTGCCCGAAAGATTGATCGCTAGCGTATAGGGCGCGGTGCCCGGCTCGCCGCGATAGACGAGCGTCTCGAGCGTGTGGCTGATGACCCAGCGATCGAGGCTCGGCATCAAGTTGTAGCGCTCCGCCGCGGGGATGAAGGCGGTGGGCATGACGAGCTCGCCGCGCTCGTCGCGCATTCTGAGCAGCAGCTCGTAGTGCGGCCAAGCGGCGCCTTCGCCGCCCTCGTCGGCGGCATTCGCCGGAGCTTGAACGCGACCGATCGGCACGATCGGCTGATAGTAGAGCTCGAACCGCTCCTCCTCGAGCGCGCGCGTGATCCGCGCGACCCACAGCATCTCTTGGTGCCGCTCGGCCGCGTCACCTTCCTCGTAGACGTGGATCCGGTTGCGGCCCAAGTCCTTCGCCACGTAGCAAGCGACGTCGGCCGCGCTCATCAGGCTGCCGACGCTCTCGCTCGCCGCCTCCATCGGCGCGATGCCGATACTGACGCCAACCTGCATCGAGCTGTCGCGCCACGCGAAGCGAAAGGCCGCGATCGCGGCCCTGAGCCCTTCCGCAATCTCCGTCGCGCGCTGCAACGTACAGTCGGCGAGCAATACCGCAAACTCGTCGCCGCCCAGACGGGCCGGCGTGCCGCCCGCAGGAACATTCGCGCGCAGTACGTCGCCGAGCTGGCGGAGCAGTAGGTCGCCCGCGGCGTGCCCGCACGTATCGTTGACGACCTTGAACTGATCGAGGTCCATGTAGAGCAGCGCGCTCGAGCGCGCCGGATCCTTCTGCACGGCCTGCAGCGCGCCGGACAGGCGCTCCTCGAACTCACGGCGGTTGATGAATCCCGTGAGCGAGTCGTGGCTCGCGTAGTAGGCGAGCTTGCGATGCAGCTGCCGCTCGTGGCTCACGTCGTGAAACACCATCACGGCCCCGACGACGACCCCGGCGCGGTCCTGAATCGGCGCGGCCGAGTCCTGGATCGCAATGCCGCTGCCGTCGCGGCCCGCCAGCACGACGTCGTCCGCGAGATCGACCACGCGGCCCTCGCGCAGGCAGCGCAACACCGGGTTCTCGACGACCGCGCCGCTCGACTCGTCCGTGAGCCTGATGATCTCGTCGATCGGCCGGCCCTGCGCCTCGTGCCGCTGCCAGCCCGTGAGCTTCTCGGCCACGGGGTTCAGATACTCGACGTTGCCGTCGGCGTCGGTGGTGACGACCGCGTCGCCAATCGACTGCAGCGTCACCTGGGCGCGCTCTTTCTCGTTGAACAGGGCGCGCTCGGCGGCCTTGCGCTGCGTGATGTCGGTGACGGTGCCCTCGAAATAGAGCGCCCGGCCCTCGGCGTCGACGACGACTCGCGAGTTCTCGATCGCCACGATGAACCGCCCGTCGCGCTTGCGCAGCTGATACTCGAAATTGCGCACGCGGCCGTAGCTCTTGAGCTCCGCGACCAACCGCTCGCGCTCCCGCGGCTCGACGAAGAGCTCGGCCATGTTGCGCGCGCCGAGCTCGAGCTGATCGTCGTAGCCCAGCATGCGCGCGAACGCCGGGTTCACCGACAGGATCTCGCCGCTCGGCTTCGCCTGGAAGACGCCGTCGACCACGTTGTCGAACAGCGCGCGAAACCGCGCCTCGCTCTCGCGGAGAGCCGTCTCGTCTTCCTTGCGTCGGATCGCTATCCCCAAGAGCTGCGTGAGTCGCGTGACGAGGTCGAGCTCTTCCGTCTTCGGGCTGCGCACGGCATCGAAATAGAGCGCGAGCGTGCCGTGAATCCTCTCGCCCGCCGTGACGATCGGCGTCGAGCAGCAGGCCAGCACTCCGTGCACCGTCGGCACTTGCGCGAGCTCGGACCACAACGGGTCGGTCGCGATGTCGCGCACGACGACCTGGCGCCCGAGCGAGGCCGCGGCGCTGCACGCGCTAGTCTTGAGACCCACCGGCACCAGGGCGAGCGCGGCGACGACCGGCTCGGGCAACCCGCTGGCCGCCGCGAGCTTGAGCCGCCGCGTGTCGTTCTCGAGCAGCATCACGGCCGCCCCCACCGGCGCATGCAGCTGCTCCACGAGCCGGACGACGGCCTGGAACGTGCGCTCGAGCGGCGCGTTCGCGGCGATGAGCTCGAGCACCCGCCGCTCGCCGTAGGCCAGCGTGTCGGCGTGCCGCCGCGCGGCGATATCGATGACGCTGGCGCGGATCAGCCGATGCTGCGACGACGGCAAGCGGATGAACCGTACCTCGCACGGAATCTCGGCCCCGGTGGAATCGCGGTGCAGCCACTCGAACACGGGCCGCCCGCCCTTGAGCGCGCGGTCCACGTAGCCGCGCTGCAGGCCGAACGACGGCAGACCGTCGCTCTGGAGCTCGGGGCTGATCGCACGCGGGCCCACGCGCAACAGCTCGTCGCGGGTGAGCTTGAAGAGCCTCGCCGCGTTCTCGTTCGCGTCCACGAAGCGGTCTTGGTCCACGTCGAGCACCACGATCGCCTCGGGGGAGTTCTCGACGAGCGCGCGATAGCGCGCCTCGCTCTCGCGCAGCGCCTGCTCGTCTTGCAGACGCTCGGTCACGTCGCGCATGCAGATCACGAAGCACTGACCGTCGGCACCGCCTTGCGCCTTGCTGACGGACACCTCGGCCGTGAAGCGCTGGCCGCCGGCGCGGCGCGCTTCGACTAGCGCGGGCGCGACGTCCACGAAGGTGTCGGCCACGGATTCGGCGAGCGCCTCGAGCGCCGGGCGGGCCGGCACGAGCTGCGGAATGAGCGCCGCGACGTCGCCGCCGACGAGCTCGGCAGGCGTCGTCGCGAACAGGCGGCCGGCGGCGGTATTGGCGCCGAGCACGCGGCCGTCGGCGCCGACGGTGACGATCGGATCCTTGACGTTGTCGAGGATCGCGTGAAGCGACGGACCCGCCGGGCTCAGGGACTCCGGAGCGCCGTCGTAGCCGGCGAGCACCTCGAGCAAGCTATCGCGCGCCGAAGGACCGGCCAGCGCCGCCGCGATGTTGCTTCGAAAGCGATCCTTCGCCATGACTTGCCGACCGTTCCCTGGTGAGTCGGATTACTTGGGTGCCGGCCGAACGGTCTCGACCGCGGGCAGAAGAACCACTCCCTCGCCCTCCCCCGCGGCGGCGGGCGCACGCGCCGCCTGCGCCGTCGGCTTCGCGGCGGGGACCCGCAGCGGGATGGCGACGGAGCGCGTCTGCGTCGCGTCCCCGATCGTTCCCTGCGCCGTGACGCTCAGATACGACGTCGCGTCGGCGAGCGGCACGACAGTCACGGTCCAGGCGCCCGGCTTCCCCGCCACCGGCGCTTGCGCGGCGACGAGCAGCGCCTCCGGGTCCGCCGCCCGAACGTCGAGCGCGAGGTCGCGGACCTCGGCCGAGGCGCGAACCTCGATCGAGACCTCGAGCACGGCGCCGACCGCGGGCTCTGCCGCCAGCGCGAACTCGATCGTGATCGGCGCCGTGGGCTTGCCGGGCGATCTCGTCGGCGGGCTAGCCTGCGGGCGCGGCGCGCCGCTGGCCGCAGCGCAGACGCACGCGAGCATCGCCGCCGCGAGCCGTGTAGCGCGGCGCGTCATGGCGACGCCACCGTCACGTCGAAGCACGTGCGGCCGAGCGGCGGGCTCGGATCGTCCGCGGAGTTCGTGTTCGTCCATTCGTAGACCTCCAGGACGTAAGCGCCCGCGGACAGCGTCTGCGTGAAGGCCTCGCTGCACTGCGCCGGAGTGGCGGAGGTGCATTGCGCCGTCGGCGCGCTGTCCGACATCGCCACCACTCCAGCGCGATGCAGCACCATGTCCGGATCCGCGGCGCCGCCGATCGGCGCAACGGCGCGCGCCGTGAACGTGTGCGGCCCCGCGTTCTGCACGTCCACCTTGAGGAACCGGCGCGAGGCGAGCTTGTTGGTCGAGCCAGTGACGTTGCTCTTGAACGAGTCGAGGCTGCAAACGTTGACGGCGGGCCCGCCGACCGTGAGCTGCGAGTACACCTTGTGGAAGTCCCCGGTTTCGGGGTGGCCGAAGCTCGTCTCGGCACTGCCGTAATCGTCGCTCGCCTTCGCGATGCTCTGCGCGGCGGCGAGCGCGTCGATCGAAGCGGCTTCAGCCGGCCGATCGGAGCGCAGCCCGTTCAGGAACGGGAACACCGAGGTCAGCGCGACGTTCGTGCGTTGCCGGTCGGTGAGCACGGCGAAGACGGGGCCGAAGCCGAGCGCCACGTCGTCGACCGCGGTGTGGTCGCCGCCCGCGTCTATGTGCGCGTCGAACAAGTCGTAGAGCAGCTCCTGAACCGACTCCTCGCTGTACCAACCGGGCGCCGGGTTCACGCGACCGGGAAACGCCGGACCCTCGATGTCGAACGAGAACCCATGCCGTTGACCGGCGCCGCCGGAGTCGGAGTAGATGCTGTCGGCCGTCGCCATCCCGGAGAACGCGTTGCCCCAGCCTTCGCCGAAAGCCGTGCGCATGTCGAGCTGGTCGCCGAGCGCGTGCGGGCCGCCGATGCTGTCGGACCGCGAGAACATCGTCTCGAGGTAGTGGCCCCACTCGTGCGCGATCACGTGACGGTCGTACTCGTCGGTGTCGTCATCCGCCGCGCCGAGCAGAAAAATGCCGACGGCGGTCTGCGAGCCGGTCGTGAAGAAGCTCGAGCCGATCTCGCCCGTCGCGGGATCGGGCGCCCCGCTTGCGCCGACCGTCGGCTTGTTGCTCGGGCTCCAATAGAGACGCAGCGCGGGAAAGCTGATGCTCGGCTGCGCGCTCAGCACGAGCTGAACGGAATCGTAGACGACGTCGAGGACGGCGAACGGCGCCGCGGAGCGCGCGCTCGTGTAGCTCGCGCCGTCCCAACCCGAGGGAGCGTTCAGATCGCGGGTGACGTCCGCCGTGCCCGTATTGAACTGCGCGCCGGCGAGCACGTAGAGCGCATCGCCGCTGGTGTTGTCGACGACGCGGAAATCCCACCCGGGCGTGCCGCTGCGCACCATCTCCGCACGCACCCGGATCGACACGCCGAGGCCTTGAGCCACGCTGAACGAGTAACCGCCCGAGGCGTCCGTCACCGTGGTCTGGAGCACGCCCGCGCCGCTGCGGAGCTCGACCGAAACGCCCCGCGCCGGCTTGGGGGTTGCGTGCCCGTAGTCGAGACCGAAACCGGCGATGCTCGGGACGAGATCGAAGGTCACCTTGCCGCTGATGGTCACGTTGCCGCCTGAGCTCGGCGGGGGCGGAGGCGGCGGCGCGCCGGCAAACGAGCCGCCCGACCCGCCGTCGCCGTCCCCGCCGCCGCCGCAACCGGCGGCGAAGAGGATCACCAACGCGAGCTGCGCAGCGGCAACTCTCGTACCGAGCCTGTCCACGCGACTATTCCCCTGTCCGACACAGAAAGCGGCGAGCCGCCGTGCGGCGGTGGCTGGCCCATAACGCTCGGATCGTACCTTCGGCTGCGCTCGGGCAGACGTGTATGCGTCACGCGACGCAACGAAGACCGCCCGCGCATCGCGCGCCTTGGGACCGGGGCGATCCGCGGGATGCAAACTGCGACCGGTATCCCGGTACGGCCGGGCGGACCTGCTACACTCTTCGATTGATTATGTCACTTCGTTAAACATATGAGCGACAAGACAATTCTGGTCACCGGTGGGGCGGGCTACATCGGCTCGCACGTCGTGCGCCAACTCGGCGAGGCGGGCGAGGCCGTCGTGGTGCTCGATGACTTGTCCACGGGCTTCAAGCAGGCGGTGCTGCATGGCGAGCTCGTGGTGGGCAACACCGGCGACGCGAAGGCGCTCGAGAAGCTATTCGGCCGCTACGAGATCGACACCGTCATGCACTTCGCCGCGCATACCGTCGTGCCGGAATCGGTGGCCGATCCGCTCAAGTACTACCGCAACAACACCTGCGCGAGCCGCACGCTGCTCGAGCAAGCGCTCAAGGCGGGCGTCCGGCACGTCGTGTTCTCGTCGACGGCCGCGGTGTACGGCATCCCGGCCGACGGCGAAGCCTCGGAAGACACCCCGACGATGCCGATCAACCCCTACGGGCTCTCGAAGCTCATGACCGAATGGATGCTGCGCGACGTCGCCGCCGTCAATCCGCTGACGTACGTCGCGCTCCGCTATTTCAACGTGGCCGGCTCCGATCCCATGGGACGCATCGGCCAGGCCACTCCGAAGGCTACGCTGCTGACCAAGGTCGCTTGCGAGGTGGCGGTCGGCAAGCGCGACCACGTCGCGATCTTCGGCACCGACTACTCCACGCCGGATGGCACCGGTGTCCGCGACTACATCCACGTCGAAGATCTCGCGGACGCGCACCTCAAGGCCTTGGGCTACTTGCGCCGGGGCGGCGAATCCACGACATTGAACTGCGGCTACGGCCGCGGCTATAGCGTTCGCGAGCTCATAAGCATGGTCGAAACGGTCGCGGGACACCCGATCTCGAAACGGGAAGCGCCGCGTCGCGCCGGCGATCCGCCGTCACTGGTCGCGCGCGCCTCCAGAATCCGCCACACCCTCGGCTGGCAACCTCGCCACGACGACCTCGCCAAGATCGTGTCGACGTCGCTCGCGTGGGAACGCAAGCTCGCGGCGGGGCACTGGAGCTCGTAACGGCATGGGACTGGCCCCGTGAAATTCTGGCGACCCCGAACCCTGCTGGGCTTGGTGCTGCTCGGCCTCGGGTTCGTCACGCTGCCCCTCTTGGTGGCGATCGGCAACGCGTGGTTCAAGCTCGGGCAGCTCGCAGCCGAGAGCGAAGCCGTGCTCTCCGACAGCTCGACCACGACCCTCGAGAACCAAAAGATCTCGAGCCTCCTGAACACGATGGAGCGCAACGCGCGCACCTACGTCGAGCTGAAGGACAACGTCGCGTCGGCGTCGGACCGGCTCAATTTCTACGACGCCGATCAGGCCGCGTTCGAGCAGAGCGTCGCGCTGCTCTCCGCGCTGCCGTCCAACGGCACGATCGGGGATCAGCTGCAGAAGCTCGTTGGGCAGTCGCGACACCTGCACCGCGAGCTGCGCAACGGTCCGCCGACGCAAGCAGCGCTCGACGCGATCGTCAACGATTTCAGCATGCTCAACTCGACCGCGCGCGACGTCGCCCTCGGCATGCGCCTCGAGGTCAACGAGCGCCTGAACAGGCTTCAGGAAAAGACGCGTTCCGCGCAGCAGGCGATCGCCTGGCAGTCCGCGGCGCTGATCCCCGGCACGCTGGTGCTCGTGGTGCTGTTCCTGCTGCTCGTCGGCCGCCCGATGCGCCAGGTCGACCGCGCGATCCGCGAGCTCGGCGAAGGCGATTTCAGCCGGCCGATCACCGTCAGCGGCCCGAACGACATCGAGACTCTCGGCCGGCAGCTCGAATGGCTGCGGCATCGCCTCAAGGAATCGACCGACGAGAAGAACAAGTTCCTTCGGCACATGTCGCACGAGCTCAAGACGCCGCTCGCCAACATTCGCGAAGGCACGGAGCTGCTGCTCGACGGGTCCGTGGGTCAGCTCGATCGGGAGCAGCAGGAAGTCACGGGAATTCTCCGCGACAACGGCGTCAAGCTCCAAAAGCTCATCGAGAACTTGCTGATGTTCAGCGCTTGGCAGACTCAGACCGCGCAGCTCGAGCTCGCGGAGTTCGAGCTCAAGCCGATGGTGTTCGGCGTGCTGAGCCAGCATAGGCTCGTGATCTCGAACAGGAAGATCAAGCTCAGGCTCAACGTGAGCCCGATCACCGTGCGTGCCGACGAGGGCAAGCTCAAGCTCGTGCTCGAGAACCTGCTGTCGAACGCGATCAAGTTCACGCCGAACGATGGCGCGATCCACATCAACGCGGGGATGGACGATACCGACCTCGTGATCGACGTCGCCGACACCGGCCCGGGAGTGCATCCCGACGACGGCGAGCGGATCTTCGAGGCCTTCTACCAGGGCCGGCGCCCGCAGGGGGGCCCCGTCGGCGGCACCGGCATCGGGCTCTCGGTGGTCGCGGAGTGCGTGCTGGCGCACGGCGGCTCGGTGTGCATCGTGCAGGACAGCGAGTACTCCGGCGCACATTTCCAGGTACGTCTGCCGCTGCGTCGGGCCGCCGACAAGCGCGCACTTGCGGTGGTGAATGGCTAAGCTCACGGCGTCGCTCGTGGTCACGCTCTTACTCGGGGCTTGCAGCTCCACGGGCGGGCTCTTCGGCAATCGGGGCCCCGAGCCGCGGACAGCGGAGACGGCGGGTAACGGTCCGGCCCGGTCGCCGAATGCCGATACCCTCGCGGTCTATCTCGAGACGCTCCGCGCGCTCGTCGAGGGCGACGCGGTCGCGCAAGCGGATGCGTTTCGCGCCGCCGAGGACGCGGTGGAAGCGTCGCCGACGACGACGAACCGCCTGAACCTCGCGCTCGCGCTCGCGACGCCCGGACACCCGTCGGCGAACCCGCGCGAAGCACAGCGGCTGCTCGGCGAGCTCCTCGCGGACCGCGACGCCCTGCTGCCGGAGGAGCGCATCCTCGCGCAGGTTCACTTGAAAGAAGTAGAGCAAAGGTTGATCCTGGACGCGGAAGCGCAACGCCTGCAGCGCGCGGCCGTGGCGGCCACCGCCGCACGCAACGACCAAAGCGCGCAACGGCTGCAGGCCGCGCTCGAGGAAAACAAGCAGCTCCAGATCGAGCTCGACGAAGCGCGCGCCAAGCTGGATGCCATCACCAATATCGAGCGTTCAATTCGAGAAAGGGAAAATGGTGCAAATCCAAAATAGGCCGGCGGGCCACGATCTGCCGCGAGGAAGGATCCTCTTAGTCGATGACGACCCGGGACTGCTCAGACTCTTGAGCATCCGGCTGCGTGCCGAGCACTACGACGTCGAGGCGGTCGAGAGCGCAGCGGAGGCGCTCGCGGCGCTGTCCCGGTTTCGACCGGATCTCGTGATCAGCGACCTCCGCATGGAGAACATGGACGGCATCGCGCTCCTCAAGGAGATCCAACGGCAGCGACCCGGGCTCTGCGTGTTGCTGTTGACGGCGCACGGCACGATCCCCGACGCCGTCGAGGCGACGCAAAGCGGCGCGTTCGGCTTTCTCACGAAGCCCGTCGACAAGCAGCAGCTGCTCGAGTACGTCGAGAAGGCCATGAAGGTCTCGGGCCTCCCGAAGAGCGAGGACGAGTGGAGCGCCGAGATCATCACGCGCAGCCCCGCTATGGAGGCGTGTCTACAGCAGGCGCGCATGGTGGCAAGCGGCGACACGCGCGTGCTGATCACGGGCGAGTCCGGCACGGGCAAGGAGCTCATGGCGCGCGCGATCCATCGCGCGAGCACGCGCAAGGACAACGCGTTCGTAGCGATCAACTGCAGCGCGATGGCCGAGAATCTGCTCGAGTCGGAGCTCTTCGGTCACGAGAAAGGCGCGTTCACCGGCGCGCACCGCACCCACAAGGGTTTGTTCCAGGCGGCCCACGGCGGCACGCTGCTGCTCGACGAGATCGGCGACATGCCGATGCGCCTGCAGGTGAAGCTCTTGCGCGTGCTGCAAGAGGAGCAGGTTCGGCCCGTCGGCAGCACCGACGCCGTCAAGGTCAACACGCGCGTGATCTCGGCAACGCACCAGGACTTGAAGGACCTCATGATCAAGGGCGCGTTCCGCGAGGACCTCTACTATCGCTTGAACGTCGTCAACATCCAGCTGCCTGCACTGCGCGAGCGGCGCGAGGACGTTCCGCTGCTCGTCGACCACTTCCTCGTACAGATCTCGGCGGAGTCGGGTCAGGAGCGCAAGGTGTACGCGCCCGAGGCCGTCGAGCTCCTGGTGGCGAGCCACTGGCCCGGCAACATCCGTCAGCTCTACAACGTGGTACGCCAGAACGTCGCGTTATCCCCGACGCGCGTGATCTCGACGGAGCAGGTGCGAAGCGCGCTCGGCGAGCAAGCCAACGCGCTGCCGTCGTTCTCGGAAGCGCGCGACGAATTCACGCGCAACTACCTCTCGCAGCTGTTGCAGATTACCGGCGGCAACGTAAGTCAGGCGGCGCGTCTCGCGAAGCGCAACCGCACCGACTTCTACAAGCTGCTCGGCCGCCACCAGCTCAACCCCGAGCAGTTCAAAGACAGCCGGTAAGAAAATAGGGACATGTTGCATTTTTCGGCGACCCGCCATCGGTTGTCCGAGGGCTTCGCCGAAAAAGGCAACATGTCCCTATTTTTCGGGGTCAGGACGCGAGGGTGTTCTTCGGGGTGCTGACCGGCGTTTCCGCAGGCGCGGCGGCTTCGCCGTTCTCGCGGATGCCGTACTTCGCCATGAGGTCGTAGAGCGTGGGGCGCGTGACGCCGAGCAGCTCCGCCGTGCGCGAGATGTTGCCGCTCGCCCTCACCAGCGCTTGCTTGATGGCGTAGGTCTCTGCGCTCTGGCGGACGACGCGCAGATTCAGGCTCGGCGGCGTAACCACGACCGCGAGGCCCAGGTCGACGGGCGTCACGAACTTGCCTTCGGCCATGATGACCGCGGCTTTGATCTTGTTCTCCATCTCGCGAACGTTGCCCGGCCACGCGTACGCTTCGATCGCGTCGTGGCCCTCGTCGGTAAACCCCTTGATCGCACGGCCGTGCTGCTTGGCAAACTTGGTGAGCAAGTGCTGCGCCAGCAAGAGGCGCCCGCCCTCGCGATCGCGCAACGGCGGGATCTCGATCGTGATCTCGGCGATCCGGTAGTAGAGGTCGTCGCGGAACGTGCTGTTGGCCATCCCCTGCTTCAGGTTCTTGTTGGTCGCGCAGACGACGCGCACGTCGACCGCGATCTCCGAGCGACCGCCGATGCGCTCGAACGTCCGCTCTTGGAGGAAGCGCAGCAGCTTCGCCTGCAGCGCCAACGGCATGTCGCCGATCTCGTCGAGGAACAGCGTGCCGCCGTCGGCGACCTCGATCTTGCCCGGAGTCTGCTTGACGGCGCCGGTGAATGCGCCCTTCTCGAAACCGAACAGCTCCGATTCGAGCAGGTTCTCGGGGATCGCGGCGCAATTGATCGCGACGAACGGCTTGTTGACGCGCGTGCTCAACGTGTGAATCGCGCGCGCGAGGAGCTCCTTGCCGGTGCCGCTCTCGCCGAGCAGCAGCGTCGACGCACTCGTCGGAGCCACCTTCTCGATCGTGCGGCAGACCTTCAGCATCGACTCGCTCGCCGCGATCACGCCGTCGAGCGGCGAGACGCCGAGCGCCGCGTGCAGCCGGCGGTTCTCCTCCTCGAGCCCGTGAATGCGGTAGGCGCGCTGCACGATCATCTGTAGCGTGTCGACGTCGACCGGCTTCTGATAGAAGTCGTAGGCGCCGAGACCGACAGCCTTGACGGCGTTGTTCTGATCGCCATGGCCCGTGATGACGACGACCTTGGTGATCGGCGCGAGGGTGAGAATCTCGCGCAACGTGGCGAACCCTTCCTCGACGCCGTCTTCGTCCGGAGGCAGCCCCAAGTCCTGCAAGACGACGGCCGGCTCGTGCCGCCGCAGCTCGGCGATCGCGGCCGCCCGATCGGTGGCCGCGAGGACGTCGTAGTCCTCGAAGCACCAGCGGAGCTGACTCTGGATGCCGGGATCGTCCTCGACGATCAGCAACTTGCGCCTTGTCTCAGTCACCGGCCGATGCTGCCACAAGTGCTTCGGAAACGAAATTGTGCGCGTCACAGTCCGGCCGACGGGGCGGCAAAACCCGAGTGTCGCTGGGGGTTTTGCCGTGGTCCGCCGCTTCCGCGCGCGAATACATGCCTAGACGCCGAAGAACGCCGCGATCTCCCGGACCACGTGCTCGCGTTGCTCGATCTCGAGCTCGGGATATATCGGCAGCGCAAGAACCTCCGCGGCCGCCCCGTGCGCGTGTGGGAAGTCACTCGGCGCGTGGCCGAGGTACGCAAAGCACTGCTGCTCGTGCAGCGGCAGCGGATAGTAGACCTCGGTTCCCACACCCCGAGCCTCGAGATCCGCCCGCAGCTCGTCGCGATGCGCGACGCGAATGACGTATTGGTTGAAGATGTGGCGCTCGCCCGGTTTGCGGTACGGCAACGCGACCTGCTCCGTGAGACCAGCTTCGGCGAACAACGCGTCATAGTGCGCCGCGTTGGCTTGCCGCGCCGCCGTCCAAGCGTCGAGGTGCTCGAGCTTGATCAGCAGCACCGCCGCCTGGATCTCGTCCAGGCGGAAGTTGCCGCCGATGACGCCGTGAAAGTACTTCGGCTCGCCCCCGTGCACGCGCAGTATCCGCATCCGTTCGTCCAACCCGTGGCTGCGCGTGACGCACATCCCCGCGTCCCCGAACGCCCCGAGATTCTTGGTGGGGAAGAACGACAAACAGCCGACGTCGCCGATGCTGCCCGCGCACCGGCCGTCCGCGAGCGCCGCCCCAATCGCTTGCGCCGCGTCCTCTACGACCGCGAGGCGATGCCGGCGGGCAATCGCCATCAACGCATCCATGTCGGCCATCTGACCGTACAAGTGGACAGGAATCAGTGCCTTGACGACGCCGCCCGTACGGCGATTGACGAGTCGATCTCCCACCTGCTCGCACTGCGTGGCGAGCGTGGCGGCGACGGCCTCAGGCGACAGATTGAAGGTCAGCGGATCGATGTCGCAGAAGAGCGGCCGCGCCCCGAGGCGCGCGACGACGCCCGCGGTCGCGAAGAACGTGAACGGCGTCGTGACCACCTCGTCGCCGGGTCCGACGTCGAGCGCCATTAGCGCGACGAGCAGTGCGTCGGTTCCGGACGACATGCCGATACCGTGCGTCGCTTGCGAGTAGGCCGCGATCCGTTTTTCGAGCTCCGTCACTCGGGGGCCGAGCACGAAGCGCTGGCTGTCGCAGACTTCGCGAATCGCCTGTTCGATTTCGGCGCGCAGCGGCGCGTATTGGCCCTTGAGATCGAGCAGCGGTACTTTCGTGGTCAACGCGGGATCCTTCCGTTGGAACGCGAAAGACTAGCGACAGACGCGCGCTTCGCAAGAGACGAAGTGTGAGGAGCGGGTGAGCGCGGTGCAACCGGGGTCAGGCACCCCCGCGCAATTGGGGTCTGACCCCATTTCGCACGACCCGCCGCGCAAGGCCGCGGGGGGTCACGCGAAATGGGGTCAGACCCAGGGGAGAGGGCGACGCTGCCACAGCCAGCGCTTAAAGAAACCGCCGCCGACAGACGGGACTACCCATGGCTTCCATCAGCTCCGAGCCTGACAGCGCGCCCTCAAAGACCAACTGGTGGGTAGGCTGGTGTTCTTGTTCTTTCGCAGGATAACCGTGCCGGAGGCATCCGCCAAGGGCCGCGCAAAGCTTTGCGCTTTCCGGGGGTTACAGCACATTTCCAGGCTCGCGCGGCAGGCCTTGGCGCCGGCCGGGCGGCCGAGGGTCGCGACGCCCGGCCCCGGGCGCCATGACGCGACGGAGGCCTGGCGGCTACTGGAGCGTAAAGCGAATGCGTAGCCGCACTCGGCGCTCGAAAACCTCGCCGCCCCGGACGAACGGCTCGTACTGGTACTGGGCCACGGCGGCGAGCGCGGCGCGCTCGAAATGCCCGTTCGGCTGGCTCTCCACCGCGCGGAGCTCGCGCGGCCTGCCGTTGAGGTCGACGATGAACTCGAGGTCCACCCAACCTTCGACGCCGTCGATCTGCGCCTCGCGCGGATAGACGGGCCTCGCGTAGCTCAACAGGCTGAGCTCGCTCGACGGCGACCAGTTCGCGAGGTATTGCTGCCGCAAGCGCATCGTGTCGAGTTGGCGGCGCAGCGCGTCGGCGTTGGCGGTGTCGCGCCCGGAGCGGGCAAGCGCCGCGATCCACCCGTCGGCGCCCGCCGAATCGCCGCGGGCAAGTGCCGCGGTCGCGTTCGAGGTGATCGCCTGCATGAGCTCCGCCCACACAGGACGCGCTTCGGCGGAATCGGGCGAGTCTGCCTCCAGCGCGAGCAGTTGATCGAGCGCACTTCCGCCGGCAGGCGTGATCAGCGCGCCGCTCGCGAGCCGCTCACGCGCCGTCGCGAGCATCGCCGCGCGCCGCTGCTCGGCCCGCGCCGCGCGCGTCGCGACCACTTCGCCGTCCACGAGCGCCAGCGAGTCCGATTTGGCGCCGAGCTTGCGCGCTTCGTCGAGCAGCGCCGCGGAAGCGTCCACGTTGCCCGCCTTGAGCACCGCGCCAGCGGAGGTCACGAGCGCCGACAACAGGTCCGCGCGTGCGCGCGCGACGCCCGCGTCGGAGGGGCTCAACTGCGCGGCGCGCGCGATGTAGTCGCGCGCGCTGTCGCCTGCGGGTTCGACGAGCTGGCCCCGTTGCATGCGGGCGGCGGCAATCGTCAGCAGGCTGTCGAGCTCTCCCTGCTGCGGACGCCGGACGGCGGCTTCGGCCGGCGGGGCGGCGGGCTCCGCCGCCGGCGCCGACGCGGTCGATGCGCGCAGCGCTGCCGACGCCTTGTTCGCCGCGCGCGCGCGCTCGAGCTGGGCGTCGAGGAACGCGAGTCGGCCGCTCTGCGGGTCCGCGCGACGCACGGCCGCGAGCGCCGCGGCGACGACTTCGAGCGAGTTGTCGAGCAGCCCCGCTTCCGCCTGTGCGAACAGGGCATCGAGAACCATCGTGAGGCGTTCGCGCGCGAGGGAGTGCGACGGATCGACGGCGAGAACGGTGAGGTAGTAGTCGAGCGCGTTGTCTCCGGACGGCTCGGTCAAGCGGCCTTCGCTGAAAGCGCGGTCGGCGCGCGCGAGCAGGTCGGCGAAGCGATCGGCCGCAGGGGCCGTCTCGACGGCCGCACCGACGGGCGCGACGGCCCCCCGAACGTCAGTGGCGTCGCTGCGCTGTCCGCTCGGACTGCTCGGCCATAGGGGCTTGAAGCTCGCGACGAGCACCGCGCCGATCATGAGCGAGACCAATGCGGTCGCCAGCAACCAGGAGGGCAGCCGAGACGCGCCCGAGCGAATCGCGGCGGCCGCGCGCGGCCGGACCTCGGTCCTCTGCGTGGTAACGGAACCGGGCGACTCGGCGCGCTCGCGCAGCTGGATGCAGCGGCTCACCGCCGATTCGAGCAGCAACCGCGTGATACCGAGCGCCGGAGGCTTGATCAGCAGCCGATGAATCTTGCGATCCGACAAGAAGCCGATCAGGTTCTGCGCGTCGGTGCGATCCGCGGCGACGAGCGTGACGAGCCGATCCTCGAATCGCTCGAGCTCCGCGATGCGCCGCGCAAGCGCCTGGCCGAGCAATGCGGCGTCGAGCACGGCGATGCCGCAGCGCCCTCCTTCGATCGCCGCGCGCAGCTCGCCCCAGTCGGCGACCGTGTAGACGGGATATTGATCGCCGCCGGCGCGCTGCACGGTCTCTTGCAGCTCCGCGTCGACGGACAACACGAAGACGTTCGCGCCACTCGCCGACAGCAGGTCCCGCAGCGGAGTCGGCGGCAGCGTATCGTCGAGCCCTGTGCGGTACTCGAGGATGTCGCGAACCTTCGCGGGCGCCGGAGGCTTCGGCGCGTCGACCGCGCGCATCACGGTTCGATCTTGGTACTCCGCCACCATGTCTGGCTCTCTTGAGTTGTTGTGATTGATCGGCCGCGGGTGCAGCGCCGCGCGCGTTCAACGGTTACGTTCGAGAGCTGCGTAACCTTATGTTTTTGCATGAGCAGGTACTGCGTTCAGCTCTCATGTTCGCACAGTTGCGAGCCAAGGGAGAACCCCTAATTTACATCAACCGTCCTGCGACCGGAGCCGCCCGCGGGCCGCCGCCTCCTCGGCCGGGGAGTTCACGCTCGCGAGGCGCGCGGGATCGGGGGCGGCCAACAGCCTGGCGCCGCCCAGGAGACGCCGCAGCGACGCGGACCCGGTCGCCGCCGCCCGCTCGAGCAATTGCCGGGCCCGCGGCTCCCAGATCGTGCAGAGCGGCTCCGGCGTGCCGTCGGCGTGCAGGAAGGCCGTCGCGACCGCCTGCGGGTCGCGGCCCGCGACCAAGGCGGCGAGGGTCGCGGGGTCGACCAGAGGCATGTCGGTCGCGAGCGCGAGCCAGGCGGAGCCGGGCGCGAACCGCCGGGCGGCCAGCAGGCCGGCCGCCGGCCCCTCCGCGGCGCCGTCGTCGCTGACGAGGGCGAGCCCCGCGAAGACCGGCTCCGCACGCTGGTCCGCGCGCACCGAGACGCAGACGCCCTAGCAATGCGGGCCGAGCAACCGGTAGGCCCAGTGCACCTGCGGCTCGCCGTGGAAGTCGAGCGCGGCCTTGTCGCGGCCCATGCGGCTGCTCCGGCCTCCGGCCAGCACGAGCCCCTGCAGCGGCGGCAAATGGTCCAATGCGGGCATCCCTGATTAAGGTATTCCAATTCGAGCCGATATTGGCAAAGCGATCGCCGCTTTTGGAGAGGACCGTTATGTCAACTTCGGCCAACGCCGTCGGGTTTGGCTTCGTCGAGCGTCTCGCGCAGGACTTGCGCGACCAGCACATGGAGCTGCCGGGCTTTCCCGAAGCCGTGCTGCGCATCCAGCGGGCGTTGCAATCGCCGGACACGAACACCGACGACATCGTGAGGATCCTGAGCTCGGAGCCCGCGCTCGCGGCGCGGCTGCTCAAGATCGCGAACTCGGCCGAATTCCGGCGCATGGATCAGGACGTCACCGATCTGCGCAAGGCCGTGAGCCGCATGGGCTTCAACATGGTTCGCAGCGTCGCGGTCGCGTTCGCCATGCGGCAACTGCGGCGCAAGGACACCTATACGCCGGCGGCGCAGAAGGAGCTCGAGAACGCCTGGAAGGAGAGCCTCGAGATCGCGTCCGCGTGCTTCGTAATCGCGAAGCGCTGCACGCGGCTGAATCCCGATCAGGCGCTGCTCACCGGGTTGCTGCACGTGCTCGGGCGGCTGTACATCATCATGCGGTCGAAGGAGGCTGAGGAGCTTTCAGAAGCCGAGTTCCGCGAGGTGGTGAATAGTTGGCACGCTTCGATCGGCAAGGCGATCCTCGAGAGTTGGGGACTGCCCGAGGCGCTGCAGAGCGCGGTGGAGCATCAGGATGAGCTCGAGCTCGAGCTCGATGGGGACGTGACGCTTACGGACGTGTTGATTGCGGCGAAGTTGCTGTCGAGCAATCGGCAAGACACGACGCACTACCCTGCCCTGCGGCGGCTCGGCGTCGCGGCCG
>Ga0137410_10000456_pt1 | contig 28919 bp, 23 predicted proteins | sample CZODoug1_16funga_FD_108878 | JGI IMG/M metagenome (GOLD analysis project Ga0137410, IMG submission 108878) | Vadose zone soil fungal communities from Angelo Coast Range Reserve, California, USA - CZODoug1_16fungal (Illumina Assembly) | ecosystem: Environmental > Terrestrial > Soil > Vadose zone... | reverse complement strand
GTCTCCAGCTCGATGATCGGCGCTTCGGCCTCGGGCGGCAGATCGTTGCGCACCTGCGCGACCTTGGCCTGGATCTGCGTCAGCGCCGCGTTGGTGTCGTAGTTCAGCCTCAGGTGGACGGTGATCGCGCTGAGCCCCTGAGCGCTCGACGATTCCATGTAATCGATGCCGTCAGCGCTCGCGATGACGCGCTCGAGCGGTGTCGTGATGAACCCGCGCACGAGGTCCGCGTTCGCACCGATATACGCGGTCGACACTCTGACCACCGCGATGTCGCTGCGCGGATACTGCCGCACGCTGAGCGCGCGAATCGACTGCACGCCCGCTATCAGGATGACCAGGTTGACGACGATCGCCAGGACCGGTCGCTTGACGAAAAGATCGGTGAACTTCATCAGCTGTTCTCAGGCTTTGGTTTCGGGTTGTTGCCAGGCCGCACTTTGTTGTTGACCAGAACGGCGGAGCCGTTCCGGAGTTTGAAGACGCCAGACGTGACGATCTCGTCACCGGGTGTGACGCCGGACACGACCGCAATCTGATCGCCGCGTCTGCCGCCAAGCTTGACGAACTGTTGACGCACGCCGCGATAGGTCCGGCCGTTCTTCTCGTCCTTCACGTCGGTGACGACGAACACCGAGTCGCCGAACGGCGCGTAGCTGATCGCCGACGCCGGCAGCGAAACGACCGGGCGGCTGTCGCCCAGGCTCACCTCGCTCTGCACGAACATGCCCGGGCGCAGTTTGCCGTCGGGATTGCTGAGCGTCGCCTGCACCTGAATGTTGCGGGTCGTCTCGTCGACGACGGAATCGATCGCCGTGATGCGGCCGGTGAAAGCGACGCCCGCGAGATCGTCCGTCGTGATTCTCACGGTGCGGCCATTTCGCATCTGTCCAGCAGCCTGCTGCGGTACGCCGAAGTTCACGTAGATCGGATTCAGCGCCTGCAGCGTGACGAGCGCGTCGCCGGCCGAGAGGTACTGGCCGAGGTTGATGCGGCGGATGCCGAGGACGCCGGAGAACGGCGCGCGGATCGTCTTCCGCTCGATCGCCGCCCGGATCTCCCCGGCGCGTGCGTCGGTCTGGCGGTAGTCGGCGGTCGCCCGATCGAACTCCGCGCGCGACACGACGTTCTCGTTCAGCAGGCCCTGCATCCGGTCGAAGCTGAGCCGTGCCAGCTCTCGCTGCGCTTCGGCCGCGGCAAGCTGCGCCTGCTCCTGGCGGGTGTCGAGCAGCGCCAGCACCTCGCCTTCGCGCACCGATCGGCCCGCCTCGAAACCAATCCGATCGACGGTGCCAGGGAGATCCGCGCTGACCGTCACGCCCTGAACCGCGGCGACCGAGCCGATGGCCGCCAGCGTCTCCGGCCACTGCTCCTGCACCGCCGCGATCGTCGTCACCGCCTCCGGCGGCGGTTGAAACGACGCCGCCTGTCCGATGGCGGTCTGAATCTGCTTGAACTTCACGAACCCGAGCGCGCCGACGATCAGCGCGGTCGCGGTCAACATCACCAGCATTCGCTTCGCCATGACTTCCTTGTACCTGCCGGTTCACATCCGGCTCAATGACCTCTGAGGTAGTGACGAACGAGGTCGGACCAAATCGACAACCCTCATTACCTTCGTCTTGCTAAGACGTAGAAACAATCCGGCAGGTGCCGTACTTGCGCATCCGTCTCGCGCGCGACGCTGGCATGGGCCTTTGTGAGGAACGCGATCTACGACTTTTGGACGATGCCAAGGCGTTCGGATTGGCCGATAATGGGAACGTGGAACGAGACGAGTCCGACTGCCTCAGCAGAAGCGCTCCGCCGCCGGAAGCGTCGTCAACCGATCCGGACGTGCTGCGCGCGGCGCTGATCCAGGAACACGACGCGCGACGCCGCGCCGACTGCCTGGCGGCGATGCAGGCGGAAGTCGTTCAGCTCGCGCTGGATCTGCTCGTGCGCGAGCCCGACATCGAAGGGTTCTTCGGCAGCCTCACGAAGACGATGGCCGAGGACACCGAGAGCCACGTGTGCGGCGTGTGGCTGATCGACGACGGGCGCACGCGGTGCGACTTCTGGATGGCGTACGTCGGCGATCGGCTCTATACGCGACGCCGCGCCGATCTGGATTCGCTCGACTTCCCGCATCAGAGTCTCGGACGGCATCTGATGGACTTCGCCCCGGGATGGAGTCAGACGGTCGAGTACGAGCATGACGACGCGAGGCTGCCTGATGACGTCCGCCAGTTCCACCGCGCGGTCGGCGTCAAGGGCATGGTCGTCACGCCGCTTGTCGTCGGCGCGTCGAATCTGGGCTGGATCAAGGTCTCCAGCCGAACGCTCCCCGAGTGCGCGGGCGCGCAGTGGTGGCGCGTCGTGCTGATCGAGGCGATCGCGCGTCAGGCCGCGCTGGCCCTCCATCACAATCGCCTCGTCGAGCGCAGCCGGCTCGAAGAGCGCCGCAAGGCGACGCTCGAGGAGCGGAACCGGCTGGCGCGCGATATTCACGACACTCTCGCACAGGGGTTCGGCGCGATTCTGATGCAGCTGCAGGCGGCACAGCGCGAGTCCGCCGCCCTGCCGACGGGCGTCGCGGCGAAGCTCGAGACAGCAGTCGACCTCGCGCGGACGCACATGATTGAAGCGCGACGCTCTGTCGGCGCGCTGCGGCCGAACGTCGGAGACGCCGAAGAGATCTCGACGGCGCTCAAACGCATCGCGGATCTGGTGCAGCTGACCACCGCCATACCGATCGAGACGGCGTTGGACGACCTGCCACGCTATGGCGATGTCGTCGAACGCGAGATCATCGGGATCGCGCAGGAGGCGCTCACCAACGCGGTCCGGCACGCGCGCGCCCGCCGGATCACGGTGCGCGCGTCGACCATCCGCTCGCTCGGCCTCCGGCTGTCGATTGCCGACGATGGGCGCGGCATTACGCGGGAAGCGGCGACCTCGGGGTTCGGCCTGACGAGCATGCAGGAGCGCGCCGAGCGCATCGGGGCCTCGCTCACCATCGTCACGGCGCCGCGGAGCGGCACCGAGGTCGTGCTCGCGTGGGAACCGTCGCTGCCGGCTCAGATCCATGTCGCAAACTGAAGCGCTCCTCGGCGGCGCGGACAAATCCACGGTGTTGGTCGTCGACGATCACGCGCTGCTGAGAACCGGCGTCGCGAACATCATCAACCAGGAAGCCGACTTGTGCGTGGTGGCCGAAGCGGGCAACGGCGTCGAGGCGATCGACGCGTTCGAGCGGCATCACCCCGACGTCACCTTGCTCGATCTGCGAATGCCGATCATGGAAGGGGTCGAAGCGGTCCGGCAGATTCGCGAGCGCGATCCGCGCGCCCGCGTGATCGTGCTGACCACCTACGACACAGACGACGAGATTGCGCGCGCGCTGAAAGCGGGAGCGAAGGCGTACGTCCTGAAAGACATATCCGCCGACGATCTCATCGGCTGCATCCGGGACGTGCTCGCGGGCAAGACCTACCTTGCGCCTGCGGCGGCGGCCAAGCTGGCGGAGGGGGTCACACGCGTGCAACTGACGCCCCGCGAGCTGGCGACGCTGCGCCTGATGGCCGACGGCAAAGCCAACAAGGAAATCGCCAGCGACCTCGTGATCAGCGAGCGCACGGTGAAGACACACCTCGGCCATCTCTTCGAGAAGCTCGGCGTGACGAGCCGGACCGAAGCGATCAAGGTCGCGACGCGGCGTGGGCTCGTCCGCCTCGAGTAACCCGCAGCCCTCATCGAACCAACTGCGGAGATCGTCAACCAGCGCGTCCGGCGAGAATGTGCGTGACGATCGCTGCGCGGGAAGGTGGGGCTCACTACTTCTTGTTGATGCTCGCGCGCCAGTTGAGCATGACGGCCAACAGATCGTCGCCCTCGACCAGCTCCATGACGAGCGTGATGTCGCCATGCCGTGGCGGTACGGCTCAGGGCTCTATTGCGTTTTGCCGCCCATCTGCGCTTCAAAGCCGTCCGGATCCTGGACGTGGAAGCTGCCTTCAGTCGCTCGTATCTTCAACCCGCGACGCTTCAGCTCCGCTTCGACCGTCGGTTTGACTGCCTTGTCCGTGTCCCAGTTGGCCAGCGTATACGCGATGTGATCGACCCCTACCTTGCCGCCGGGCCGGCTGCTGGCGCTGCGGGCAATGAGAATGTTGTCGCCAAACGTCAGACGGCATTGTGTCTTGCCATCGTCGTTTGTCACCTTCATCCCGAATAGGCCCGAATAGAAATCGCGCGTCTTCGCGTAATCGGCTACCTGCATGGAAACGTGGTTGATGTAAATGGCGTTGGTTGGTGCAGCCGCCTCCGCGGTACCCACCGCGGACGCTGCCGTCGCCGTGAGCGCCAGGGTCCGAATGAGCTGACGGCGGGTCATCTTTCCATGCTCGTAGTCCTGAAGCAGCTTGCCGATGATGTGCTCCATTTGCTCATCCTCCTGTTGCCGAGATTTCCATTTTGGCCTGGCCGAACGGATCCGATGCTACACCGATGGACGCCGGCTACGACCAAGTCTTTCCATCCGAGGTCAACCAGTACCGGCCTTCACGACGCTGTGGTGGGCCGTGACGGGCAAGAACGGCGTACCTAGCGGGCACATCGGCGATCGCCGATCGCGCGATCGCCGATGAGTGGGCCCCCTTGACCCGTTCGCGAACCCGGCGCATCATGACCGGCGTTTCCCCGATCCATCCTCAATTGAGGCATAGGAGGCTTCATGCTGGGGTTCTTACTTCTGGCATTGCTACTGGTTCCGTCCGGCGTGCTCGAGGCGCAATCCCGAAATCTGGAAATTTATTGGATTGACGTCGAGGGCGGAGCAGCCACGTTGGTTGTGTCTCCATCGGGAGAATCGATGCTGATTGACACCGGCTTCGAGGTCGATGACCGGGACGCCAAGCGGATCTACGCGGCCACGCAGCAAGCTGGTCTGAAAAAAATCGACTACCTCGTGATCAGCCACTACCATGCCGACCATGTGGGCGGGCTTTCCGCGCTTTCGAAGATGATCCCGATCGGCAGTTTTTTCGGTCGTGGGGATGAGATCGAGCCGGTGAACCAGAAATGGCTCGACAGCTACAAGACCGCCTCTGCTGGCAGACGGACGATCGTGAAGCCCGGAGACCGGATTCCCATCAAGGGGCTTCAAGCGCTGGTCGTGTCTTCGGATCAGAAGCTCCTGGCAAAACCCCTCGAGGGAGGCGGGCCGAATCCACTCTGCGCCGACGCGGAACAGAAAGCTCCCGCCGGGCCTGAAAATCAGGGCATGGTTGGGATGCTGCTGACTTATGGCAGATTCAAGCTCCTCGCGCTGATCGATCTCGACTGGGAAAAGGAGATGGAGCTCGCGTGCCCGGTGAACAAGCTGGGCGCGGTGACGTTATACCAGACAAGCCGTCACGGGTCCTTCGACGGAGCGGGAGCGCCGGCGTTTCTCGGCGCCATCCGGCCTCAAGTTGCTGTCATGAACAACGGACCGCGGAAGGGCCTGGGGCAAGTGGACAATACCGTGAAATCGATCACGCCCGCTGGCAAGAAGACGACCCCGTACGAGAGTAACGGCTATGCGAGACTTGCCAGCGTCCCGGGAATCGAAGGCATCTGGCAAGGACATCTTTCGCTGTTGGATAAGGACCCGAAACACAATACGTCAGAAAGCATGATCGCAAATTTCGAGGAAACAGCGGATTGCAAGGGGAACTGGATCAAGGCATCAGTTGAACGCGATGGCAGATTCACCATCGTGAACGGCCGAAACGGGTTCAGCAGAACGTACACGGCCCGCTGAGATGCGTTCACGATCGGCCCGAACGGTTGCCTTTGGCCTGCAGGCGTCTGCTTTCATGCTTGCGACTCTCACCGCCGCGGCTGCGCCGGACTGGTCGAGGTTTCGAGGACCCAACGGTTCCGGTGTCTCCACCGCGCTGAACATACCGACCGAGTTCGGCCCGGCGAAGAACCTCCTCTGGCGGCTCGCTCTGCCCAGGGGCCATTCGTCGCCCATCCTGCTGGGCGATCGGATCTACCTCACGGCGTTCCGGGCCGACGCGCTCGTCACCATCGCGATCGACCGTGTAACAGGCCGCATCCGCTGGGAGCGCGCCGCACCGCAGGTCAAGACGATCCTCGTCGACAAGCGGAACAACCCCGCCTCGCCCAGCCCGGCCGCGGAAGAGAACGCAGTCTACGTGTTCTTTCCCGACTACGGCCTGATCGCGTACGACGCTTCGGGTGGCGAGCGATGGAAGATGCCGCTCGGGCCGTTCAACAACATCTACGGGATGGGCGCCTCGCCGGTCATCGTCGGCGATCTGGTGGTGCTCGCCTGCGACCAGAGCCTGGGCTCATTCATCATCGCCGTGAACAAACGGACGGGGCGCGTGCAGTGGAAGGCCGATCGACCCGAAGCCAAGAGCGGTCACTCGACGCCGATCGTCTGGCGTGGACCCGACGGCAAGGACCAGATCCTGGTCCCGGGGTCGTTCCTGCTCACGTCCTACGATGCCGCCACGGGCAGAAAGCTGTGGTGGGTCGGCGGGTTGTCATTCGAGATGAAATCGACGCCGGTGATTGGGGGCGACACGATCTACGTGAACGGCTACGGTGCTCCTGTGAACGATCCCGGCAACAAGATCACGATCCCATCCGCCGACGAGGTGTGGAGAACAGCCGATGTCGACGGCGACGGGCTCATCTCGAAGGCAGAGTTCCCGAAGTTCACGCCCGCCTTCTGGTTCGATGTCGCCGATCTCGATCACAGCGGCTCGCTGACGCGCGACGAGTGGGCGTACTACCGGGCCGCGCTCGACTCGGAGAACGGCATGCTCGCCATCCGCCTCGGCGGTTCCGGGGACATGAGCGACACGGCGATTCGGTGGAAGTATCAGCGCACCGTGCCACAGCTGCCCTCTCCGCTGCTGTACGGCGGTGTTCTGTACATGGTGAATGACAACGGCATCGTCACGACGCTTGACCCCGAGACGGGCACCGTGATCAAACAAGGGCGCCTGACAGGCGCGCTTGGCGCCCACTTCGCGTCACCCATCGCCGCCGATGGTCACATCTTCTTCACCACCGAGGCGGGTGCGGTCGTGGTCGTGTCGCCGGGCGGCGACATCATGCCGAAGGTCGTCAATGAGCTCGATGAGGACGTCTACGCGACACCCGCGTTCGCCGACGGCCGCATTTACGTGCGCACGACGTCGGCGCTGTATGCGTTCGGAAAACCCTGAAGGGTCATCGATGGCCGGCGGCGACTGGCTTCCGGGAATCGCGTTCGCCAGGTCACCTGCTCCAGAGGGTCGTGGGAGCGCGGCCTCGTGAGGTTCCTCACGATTTTGTAACGACCACCGCGCGTGGCGCTCCGCGGCGCAGATCGAAATACGCGGCCGGCAGCCAGATCACGCCGAGCAGCGCCCTCGTGGATGCGAAGACGAGATGCGCCGCGAGGCTGAAGGCCAGCAGCCGCGGCACCGTCGCGTACTGGTTGAAAAAGAAGATCCAGGCCGCCTGTGTCGTGCCAAGGTGCGCCACGGTCACAGGCAACGCCGCGAGCATGAAGATCACCGGCAGAAACGTGAGCATCTGAATGAACGGGATGTGGATGCCGAAGGCGTGCGCCGCCTGGTAATGCAGGCAGAGGGACACGAAGAACATCGGCGCGCGCACTATCACGATCGCGACGTAGCGGCCCAGCGTCGCCAGGCGGAACGTCCGAAGGATCGACCAGTCGCGCGGCGCGAACAGCCAGCGCATGGCGCCGGTCGGCGTGACATGCAGCTTCGTGTAGAGGAAGAACGCCACCCACAAGACCGCGACCACCCCCGCGACGACCAGCAGACTGGTGGTCACCTCCGCCCGAAAACCAATCAGGCCGAGCATCGCCCACAGCACGAGCTGGGAATATTCCGTCAGCACGAGGAAGATGACTGTGCTGCCAAGTTCGAGGAACGGCACGCGCAGCCGCCGACATAAATACGCGGCCAGCGCCCCGCGACCCAGATTCGTGTTGAAGAATCCGACGACATATGACGCTGCGCGAACGGGCAGGAGATCGCGATAGGGGACGGCACCGTGAAACCAGCCGATCACGATCGTCAGCACCAGCGTGTCCCACGTGAAGTAGAAGAGCGTGTTCGGAATCATCAGCGCCAGGAACAGGCCATAGTCGGCCTCGTGGAGGGCGCTCGACAGCGCCGCGAGCGGCACACGGCGAAGAATCAGGGCGAAGATCGCCAGCGTCACCAACGCCGCGGCGACCAGATTCACCACTCGAGATCCCGTCGACTCCACTGTCCGGCCGGTGATGATGACGTCCTCTCAGCGGAACAGGTCTTGGCTGCCTTCGCGCACCAGCATCCGGCCCGAACCCTCCCCCGTCCACTCCCCCGCTCCCCGCACGATCGCCACCGGCATGCCCGCCGTCTTGCGCATGACGATCTCGGCTGCGCCGGCGAGCTCGTCCGCCAGCGCGATTATGGTCGCATGGAGCCGGCGCCCGTGGGCGTCGACGCAGCCGCGGTAGTCGATCAACGGACGCAGCCCTGCCACCCCGAGCGCCACGTTGACGAAGCCTTGCCGCCACGGTCGCCCGAACGTATCGGACACGATCGCTGAAATCGGACAGCCGAACGCTTCGCTCAGGCCGGCTCGCAGGCCCTCCGCTGACCCGTCCGGATCGCGCGGCAGCACGGTCACGTATCCGGGAGCCACGTTCGACGTATCCACGCCCGCGTTCGCGCAGACGAACCCGTGACGCGTTTCCGCGATCAGGATGCCTCGATCCATCCGGACGATCCGGCGCGACTCGCGCAACACCATTTCGACGACGCGTGGATCCAGGCCGTGCGCGGTGGCCCACTCGTGCGCGAGCGGCGACGGGAGAACCTCTGCCAGCCGGACGAGCGCGCCTTCGGCCTTCGAGACGATCTTCTGCGCCACGACGAACACATCGCCGGCTTCGGCCGCGCGTCCGGTCCGCCTGACGGCGTCGGCGATCAGCGCTGCGAGATCCGCGCCAGTCGTGACCTCGGGGATCCCGGACACGGAGAAGATGTGGAGATCGGTCGCCACGGGCGTCTGGCGCTACCCATTCGTATGGACCTTGTCCGGCGTGATCTTGACGATCACGCGCACCTCACCGTCGGTGCGGTACGGATAGGTGTCCTTACCCAGGTACTTCTTGGCCATCTTGTCGATGTGCGCGTCGCCGCCCGCTTCGGTCATCTCGGTGACGCGCCCCTGGATGCCCAGATAGCGGTACGGGTTCTCCGGATCGGCGATCGACAGCGCGACGCGGGGCTCGCGCGCAAGGTTTTTGGCCTTCACCCGGCCGCGGGCCGTGTTCACAATCACGTGCGTCCCGTCGAAATCCACCCACACGGGCGTGACCTGCGGACTGCCGTCGGCATTCAGCGTGGCCAGGTTCGCAAACGCCGGCTTCTTCAACAGATCGGCATGAGATGCGGGAATCGTCGCCAAGTCGTCACCTCCGAACGAAGATCGTGGCACTTCCCGGTGACGCACGCAAGCAACGTCACAGGCCCACGATGCGGAAGCGCGCATCGTGAACCTTGTGCCGCCGGTTGATCGCGATGGCCAGCGCGGTGAGGTGCTCAATCGAGCGAGCGCGTGAGAGCGGACCGACATCGATCGGACGCAGGCCCGGCAGCAGATTCACCAGCGCCACAGCCTCCGATCGCGCGCCGTCGGAGTCGCCGCAGACGAACTCGTCGCAATCGAGCGGATCGGGCGTCGCGGCGAGAAGGTGCGCAGGCACGGTCTTGAAGGCGGCGGCCAGCCGCACTGCCGGTGGAAGCCGCGCCCGGACATGTTCGGTCGCCGATCCCTCGGCCACGTCGAGCATGGCCATCTTTCCGCCGGCGAATATCACCGGGACGGTCACGTCGAGCACCAGGGCGCCGGCTTTGAAGTGCGGCTGGAGCTCTCGAAGCAGCTGATCCACGGACGGAAACGGCACCGCGAGAATCGTGAGGTCCGCGCGATCCACCGCCGACGCGTGATCCGCTACGTCGATCGGCGGCCCGGTGCGAGCCCAGCCGGCGACGGCGGCGCGCGCCCGGTCAGGGTCGCGCGAACCGACCAGCACGTGCAGGCCCGCGTGCGCCAATCGCTGAGCGAGCCCGCGCCCTTGGTGCCCCGTTCCGCCCAGAATGCTGATCGATGCCATGGCTGGGAGGTCTCCCTCATCGACACGACTGGCCTTGCCGCGATGATATCCCTCAAACTCGCCGTTCAAGAAGAGGCGGGGATATCAAGCTGCTTCACCTGCCAGCACCTATTCACAACCTGCTCGTCGTCACACGGCTGATCACCCTCTTCGATGTGTTCGAATCGGAAGGGGACGCGGTGAGAAGTTTCTCGGTGGCGGCGGGCGTGCGGGAAGCGACCCTCTAGGTGGGTTACCCGGCGTCGCACGGAGGGCACGTCCGATCTGGACGCCCTCCGTCAATCCGGGAGCGAGGTTGGCGTCAGAAGTTCAAGCCGAGTCCGACGTCGATCTTGCGCATTGCGCTGACCGTGGTCGGTCTCCCGAAGAAAGGCGAGATCAAGGTCCCGCTGTAGCCGAGATAGTTGGCTCGATTCGTCAGATTCTGAGCTTGCACGAATAGCTGAAGGCGGTAGCGCGCGGTCCCCTGGTCGAAGGTTCGCACCTGCGCGGCGCCGCCCCCGCCGAAGATGCCGATGCCGGGCGGCAATGGGGCCATTCGGCCAAACGCAAACTGATACGCCGCAAACAGATTGATCGCCTGTTGCCCACTCGCACGCAGCGTATTGCGTCCGATTCCTGCCGGCCGATCGTTGAAGACACCGTCGCCGTTGTCGTCGCGACCGGTCAGGAGGGTATAGGCGGCCCCCGTGCTACCGGTGAAGTTGAGCGAGACCAGCACGTTCCGAATGATCTGGTTATTGAAGGTGATGTTCGCCCGGTGCCGGACATCCGTCGCGGCCAGCCCCCATTCGGCATTCAGGTCGCCTGTCGCGGGAATGCTGAAGGGGCCGTCCGTGTTGTTCTTGAGCCTGGCCCACGTGTAATTGACGAACAGCGTCGTCCGCTTCCAGCTGACCCGCGGCCCGTTGAACGCGGGCAACATCGCGCCCGGATTCACGTTCGCATCCACTTGTACTTGGTGCTGGCGCGAGGCGGCGTCGGCGATGACGTCGACGATGTTCGCGAACGCCGGATCGGAGCGCACGCCATCAATCGGGGCGTTGAGATTGAGCCCTCGCGAGAGTTGCGATCCGCGCTGATAGCTGTAGGTGGCGGAAACACGCGTCGCCTTCAGGACGCCCTGGTCAATTCCCGCGCTGATCCGCGTGGTTCTCGGCGCGCCGTAGGCGCTGCCTAGCAAATAACGGTTGGTCGGCGGCACGATGCCAATCGTGCCTGCGTCTGGAAACGACGGATTGAGGATGTTCAGTTCCTCCTGCCGGACGCCATCGACGCGCAGCGCCTGCTCGTACGTGTTCGCCGGCAGCCAGTCATAGAAGATGCCGGCGCTTCCCCGGAGGGTGGTCTGGCCGCCGGCGAATGGCGCCCACGTCGTCCCGAAGCGCGGGCCGAAATCGCCGACGTCGCGGACATGGGTCTGCGCTTCATATCGCAGGCCGGGGCTCAGCGTCAGATTCTTCCGCAACCGAATGTCGTCCTGAAAGTACAGCCCGGCCTGCACACTCCGGTACGACAGATTCGGATCGCCGATGCGGCGCGTGAAGTTACTGGGTTGATCGTTCAGGAAGGCCTGAAGACTGTCGAACGTGTAGGTGCCCAGGTAGTTCGACGATGAGTCGGATCGATACCACGCGGCATTGAGCAGAATGCCGGCGCGCAGCGAGTGCCGGCCCAGCACGTAATCGAGGTCGGATCCAAGATTGACCGCGCGCGAATGCTGTCCTCCGGCGACCTGCCCGCCCCCGCTCGTGAAGGCGTCGTTCACGCGGATGGTGACCGCCTCGGTCGCCGACTGGCTGTCGGCAGCGGACGAGATGAGCTGGAGCCGCGAACGCCAGAAGGCCCGTCGCCCCAGCGGTCCGAAGTGCTGGACGCGCACGTTCTCCACGCGGCTGTTCGTGGAGTACGCGCGTTCGGCCTGGTCGTAACCGCCAACGCCCAGGTTGTCGTTCGTGATCCGCGTGAGGTTGTACGCGAACCGAAGAGTCTGATCGAGCGTCAGCGCGTAGTCCACCTGCCCATTCACATAGAGGTTGTTGCGTGGCGCTTTGATTCCGAGCGCGACCGACTGCGTGCCATTGGGCAAGGCCACATTCAGGTTGGGCGTCTCGTATGAATTCACGCCGAACACGTTGAGATTGAAAGAGCTCTTGTCCTTGATCAGCGCCCCGCCCAATCCGAAGCCGCCGTTCACGTTCTGTTCGGGGCCCTTCACCGGCACGAAGGGACTGCGTCCGCTCAAGGATCCGTCTCGCAGGCTCACATTCGTGAAGTAGCGGATGGGTCCGAGCCCGGGTTGCGTGATGATCTCAATCGACACGCCCCCGGCGGAATGGTATTCCGCGGCAAACTGGTCGCGCGAAATGCGAATGGATCGAATCTGCGCCTTCGCGGGCAGCGCGCCGCCCTCGAACCCGTCGATGTGGATGACGGCGCCAGGACCGGCCATGTCCTGCAGTTGCTGCTGGAGAATCGCGGGATCGTCCGACAGTGCTTCGATCTCATCACGCGTGAGCGTGGTCCCGAACGAGGAGCCTTGTCGATCCGACGCCGCTTCGCGTCGATCCTGTGCCACGGTTACGGATGCCTCGACCTTCGGAAGCGGGAGCAGGACGACCTGTTTGTTCTCACCGCTGCGAACGCGCACGTCTGTGAGGCGCCTGGTCTCGAATCCCGGAAACTCGGCCTGGATCGTATAGCGGCCAGGCGGCAGCCCGGCGACAGTGGCCGTGCCCGTGCCCGTGGTCTGCACCGGGGCGTGTGTGGCCGCGATCGTCGCGGCCTCCGCGCTGGTCACCGCGACCGTAGCGCCCACGAGGACTGCGCCGCTCGGATCGACGACGGTGACGCGCAGGGTTCCGAGCGTGGGCGCCTGCGCAAACGCACGCGGCGCGAACCCGCTGACGAGGGAGATCACGAGGAGGACCCGGACCGCGAACAGCGCGCGCCTCATTTCGGAACCTCGAATTTTCTCGGATCGATCTTTGGGTTGATCTGGAACCGGTCGAACGTCGTCTCCTCGATCGTCTCGCCTGCGATCGCCCGCTTGATGCGGAACGGCCACTTCACACCGTTGACCTCACGGAAGTCGCCGTAATAGATGCGATAGTCGACCGGCTTGGCCTGCGCGAGGGCCTGCCGTCTCAGCGTCGCGATCGTTGCCGCGTATTGCGTGCGATCCTCCTGACTCGCGCCTCCGGCCGGAGGCGCGGGCGCGTCCACGAGCACGGCCCCTGGCGGCACCACCGTCGGAGGCGGCTGTCCCGGAACGCGGACCACCACCGTGGTCGCCGGGACCTGCCAGATCAGCATCACCGGCAGGTGCGTCGCTCGTTGGACGATGAATCGAGCCGAGAAGTTGGCAGAGCCGGCAACCTCGAGGACGTCGGCTTGACCTTCCGGCGCCTCCCCGAGACCGGCATACCGGAACGTCAGCGGATAACTGGGAAAGGAGGACGCAAACATCCCGAGCGTCAACCGGACGAAGTCTTGCTTCACGCTCGCGACACGCTGCTGCACCGGCGTGAGCAGCGAGGTCCCACCGCGTCCGCCCTCGGGCGACGGCTGTCCCGCACGTCCCGCATTCGACGGCTGTGCAGCTCGACCGGCGGGCGGGGCCGGTGGGCCGCCGGCGCGTCCGCCTGCCGTCTCGGCTGGCGGCGTCGGCGGAAACTGAATCAGCGTGTCGCCGTTGAACCCCAGCGTCGTCGGATCGGTGTCCTGCGCGGGGACTTCATCTCGACGCACGAACCGGTCCGGCAATTCGCAGGTGATTTCGAATTCGATCGGCACCAGGTTGTTGCCGCGAACTTGACGCGTCCGTCCGGTGGCCGTGAAGGTTTTGATCGCCGACAGACGGGTGTCGCCACCGAGCGCTTCGCGCGTGGCGGCCAGCACAGTCGCTGGGTCAACCGTTTGCCCGTGGACGGAATAGCTCGTAGCGGCGAGCACCACCACGAGGAAGCAGCCCCGTCGTACACGCATCGACTCGCCTCCGACCATCGGGCCCGAACGGGAGGTTAGACACCCGTGGCGCGATCTTGGTTGGCCTAGACGAAAATATCCTCCGACCGGTTCCGTATTCCCAATCATCGGCACGGTCCGGGTGCAAGAGGCGACAAGCTGGGCTGTCCCTGACGGGTCGCTGGCATTCATCGGAAGTGCCGCCGGAGGTGCCGGCCACCTCGAGCGTCCGCCGGTGGTCCGGGCGCGCCCGGTTCACGATGTGTGGAAAGCTAAGTGCTGGCAGCGAGTGAGCCGTGTTCCGCGGCTTACGATGAAGCTTTCTGCGCAACGTAACTCTTTCGGGCGCGCGGCTTCAATCCCCGCTGGGAGACCCGAAGGTCGATCTCACTTCTGGTAATACCACGATCCGCTCGACGTTCGACTGTTGGGTAGCCCAATCGACGGCCCGCGCTCGTAAGGGCTGGAGTGCATCGCCCCTGATTCAATTAGTCGTGGCGCAGGGCCTGAATCGGATCCAAACGGGCCGCTCGAGAGGCCGGATAGCTGCCTGCGATCAAGCTGACGACGAAGGCGAAGCCAATCGCGACGCCGACGAGCCAGGGGGGCAACGAGAACAAGTTGCCAGTCGGCCCGCCCTGGCTTTGTACGTACAAGTTCGCGCCGAAGTTGATCACGCGTCCGACCAGCCACCCCAACGCCACGCCGGCAGCGCCACCCGCGCACCCGATCACGGAGGCCTCGACCAGGAAGATGCGGCGGATGTCGCCGTCGCTTCCGCCAATCGCTTTCATGATGCCGATCTCGCGCGTCCGCTCGAGAATCGACATCACCATCGTGTTGACGATGCCGAGCGACGAGACCACGAGCGCGATCGAGCCAATCAGGCCCAGCACGATGTCCAGAATGATGAAGGCGCGCTTCGCTCCCGTCAGCGCGTCGTTGAGAGAGAACGCCATGAAGCCCATCTCTTTGATCTGGTTCTCCGCGTCCCCGGTGAACTGCGGCCGCGTGACCTTGACGGTCAACGAGCCGTACGACTTCCCCTGGGCCGGCTCGCGAAAGAGCGATTGCAGGCTGCCGGCGTCGACCGCACTGATTTCCCGGGCCCTGGCCAACGGGATCATCAGTCCGGAGGGCGTCGCGCCGGGCAGCCCGCCGGGCCCGGGCTCGCGCTCCACGATGCCGACAACGGTGTAACGTGCTTCGGCATGCTGGAGCTGCAGCGGATTGTCGGCTGCTGACGGCGCGCCAGCGGCGGTGGCCGCTGAAGCCACCCAGGTCAGCGTCACCTGCTTGCCGACCAGATCCCTGGGATCACGCTCATTGATCTGTTTTGCGACATCCAGACTCAGCACGCACGCGTTTTCCGATTCGTTGTTGAAGAACGCGCCGTACGCGAACGTTTGAAACGCGCCTTCATTCCGCGCTGACATCGGCACGCCAGTCGCGATATAGGACTCCGCGAACCGCTCGTGGCTCAATGCCACGGGCACCCGAAGGTTCGGATACACTTCTTTGACCCGCTGCAGCGCGCCAATCCTTCTCAGCGCGTCGTCATCAAGACGCGGGCGAGGCTTCGTGGGTACGGCCGCCGATGAGCCGCGCGCCCTCGCGCCGCCGCGCTGTCCCGCGCCGAGGCCGAGCCCGCTGGCCAGGACTCCCGGACGGTCTTGAGCCGACATCACGGTGATCGCGTCGAACACGCCCGACTTCGTGAAGCGGCCGACGAACTGATCCTGAAGGCCGATGCCCAGCGACACCATGCCCGCGAGCGAGGCGATCCCGATCGACACGCCGAGCACGGTGAGCGCCGTGCGCAGTTTGGTTTGATTCAGATTCCGCAGCGCCAGTTGAACCGTGTCGCCGATCGTCATGGGTGCGACTCGGCGACGACCGTCCCGTCGAGCAGGGTCACCGTGCGGTGCGCGTACCGCTGCGCGAGCCCCGCATCGTGCGTGACCATCATGATGGTTCGGCCGTCGCGCTCGTTCAGCTGCGTCAGCAGCGCCATGATCTCGGCGGACGTCCGGCTGTCAAGGTTGCCCGTCGGTTCGTCGGCCAGCAGGAGACGCGGCCTGTTGGCCAGCGCTCTGGCGATCGCGACCCGCTGCTGCTCGCCGCCAGACAGCTCCGGCGGCCGGTGTCGCTGGCGGCCGCCGAGGCCCATGGCCTCCAGCAGTTCCTGCGCACGCCGATCCCGCTCCGGACGCGGAACGCCGGCAAACATCATCGACAGCGCAACGTTCTCAGCGGCGCTCATGGTCGACACGAGGTTGAACGACTGAAAAATAATCCCGACGTTGCGCTGGCGATGACGGCTGAGCGCGTCGCTCGACATCTGCGCGAGGTCGTCGCCGAGCACACGAAGCGCCCCTTTGGTCGCGCGGTCGAGACCGGCAATGAGATTGAGGAGCGTCGACTTGCCCGAACCGGATGGCCCCAGCAAGCCGATGAACTCGCCCTGATCGACCGCGATCGACACGCCGTCCAGCGCGCGAACGGTCGACTCACCCATCCGATAGTGTTTCTTCAGGTCACGAGTCTCGAGGAATGCCGGCATCGCTTCTCGCGTGGCGCGAGTCTTAGTATGCTTCGGCCGTCATCCGACCGTAAAGATCCGCCTGCGTTACTCCTGACTCGCGCGGCCGGTGCCCTGCAGGTCGGGATCCGTCCGACAGATCTGTCGACGCACGTCATCACAGGGCTGATCTGGATCGCGGTTGCACTTGTCGCCTGCTATGTGCCGGCCACGCGGGCGGCCCGTGTGGATCCGATGGTTGCATTGCGGTACGAGTGAGGAATTATCTATGCAGCAACCTCGAGGCAATCCACAGGCCAGCTGCGCCCATCATCAACAGCACTCCATGCACTCTGCGGGGATACAGCCGCTGTTGCAGACGAATGGAACGGTCTGGCGCAAACAGTCGTGGGAGACCGAAGATGGCGAACAGGGCAGCAAGGATATAAAAGTCCCAGACAACGGCAGGCAGGATCAGTGCGAGCAGTATCGCTCCGACAACGCGCACATTCCTCGAACGGCCCATCCGCTTCTCGGTTTCGTCCGGAAAAAAGAGATGCACAAGCCCGGAGAGCAGCATTCCCAGGCAAACCAGCGGAATGAAAAATGATTTCACGATGACCTGGGATTCAGCCAGGGGCCTTCGGGCGTGGATGAGCTGCGTTTCGAGAAGCAGCCGGCGAAAGATACAATCCAAAAGCGGAAGGCTGGGGGAACAGATATCCGACGCGCGATGGCTTGAGGGAAGATGGCATACGTCGATTCGGCGCTGTTGAACGTCACAGAATGGCTCTGTCGCAGGTTTCAACTGCTGACGGGCCGGACGAACGTGTGGCTGGCCTTCCAGTTCACGAATGTAAGCATCATCGTGTACTTCGTATGGGCCGGCGCGTACTTCTGGAGTAACGACCGGGCGACACAGATACTACTTGTGCTGTTCTGCAGCGGCCTGTTGTATGTGCTGAGCCAGACGATCTTCAAAGAGCCCATCGAAGCATATGAGAACAGCGCCTATCAACGCGTCGCGAAGGGCTTCCGGAACCCGAGACGAGTTCGGGATGCGCTCCTGCGTATACCGTTTCTGACTCTGGCCGTCATGCTCTTCTATCCAATGCTTTACATGTATTTCAACCTTCGCGTATACATCGTCTTACTGAGCTACTCCCTCATCGTCCTGACGACTGTCGTGCTGTACCTGCTGGCGTGCGATCCGCTTCCGCCGTGCACGGGAAAAGTCAGAGACTGGCTTCAAGGATCGGCCCCGTCACGGGTGGCAACGTCCGAATCGTTCAAGTGACTTCATCCAGGCACGGCAATGATTCATCCGCGAGGAGACGCACATGGGAATGCTCGATGGAGTGCTCGGTGGCATCGTCGGCGCCGGCATGGTGTCGGTCGTCAACAGCATCATTGAGAAGCACGGCGGCCTGCAGGGCGTAGTCAGCGAATTCGAAAAGAACGGTCTGGAGGCGACGGTCAAGTCATGGGTGGGAACCGGACCCAATCAACCGATTTCGGCTGATGAAGTGCACAAGGCCCTTGGTCCCGACCTGCTGCAGCAGTTGTCAGATAAATCCGGTTTGTCCGTGCAGGATCTGGCACAGAAGCTAGCGCGAGTGTTGCCCCAAGCCGTGGACAAGCTAACACCTGACGGCGCGATCCCAAAGGTCTAGCCGCTCGACCTCGAATCGCGCTCGCCGACCTGCCCCATCGCTGTATCCGCGCCGAAGCCCGCAACGACGTGGCTTCTCAGAGTCGGCGTCCGTCACGTATCCCGAGTCCACTCGTCAAGGTCCGTATCCTGAATCGGCTTGACCTTCCCGAACACCCAGGCGATGGCGATGCTCACGAGATACAGTGCCACCATCGGCGCGGCGAAAATCGTCTGGGTGACCATGTCGCCCGTGGGCGTAATCACCGCGGCGACGACGAAGATCAGCAGAAGGGCGTACCGAAAACTGCGCCAGAGGAATCTCGCGGTGATCAAGCCCATCTTGGCCAGAAAGAAAACCACCGTCGGCATCTGGAAGACGACCGCCATGCCAAGGACCATCTTCGTGTAGAGATCGAAGACGTTTTCGAGCCGCGGCATGAACTTCAAATCCGGCGTGTTGAAGCTGGCGAAGAACGCCATCATGTAGGGAAACGCGATGTAGTGGGTGAACGCCGCGCCCGCCACGAAGCCAACCGTAGTGAAACCAACGAACGGGATGGCGAACCGCCGCGCGCTCGGCGGCACGAGCGGCGCGATCAACCGCCACAGCTGATACATAATGAACGGCATCGCGAACACGACGCCGGCGATGAGCGCGATCTGGACGTACAGCCCGAACGCTTCACCCGGCTGTGTGTAGATGAGCCTGGCGCCAACCGGAAGTGCGCGCCGCGTCGGCTCGAGGATGAACGCGACGATGCGATCGATCAGGGCGAATCCAACCAGCGCGCCGCCAGCCACGGCCAGGAGTGCGCGGACGATACGCTTCCGCAGGTCCTCGAGGTGCTCCAGGATCGAAATATTCCCGAAGAGCCCGTTGTCGCCGACAATGTTGCGGTTCCGCTGCGCGAACGGTACCAAAGCCATCGCTTAAGATTACCCTGTCGGTGCGTAAAGGACACGCCCGGCGCGCGATGGATCCAGGTCATCCGGCAAGGTGGGGCAAGCTCTAAAGGCGGGACCGGCGTCAGCTACGGGCGTTTCGCCGTGATCCGAATCAGGTTCAGCGCGTCGAGATCGTCGGCGAGATCCTTGTCGCCCGCGGGAAACTTGTTCGATTGAAAGATGAACGCCACGATGTCGCGATAGCTCTGGGGGGGCAGGCTATTGGGACGGTTGGACGGCATCAGCTTGCGGATCTGTTCGAAGAGCTCGCCCACGCTGGTGTCGTCCCACTGAAACGCAAAAGCTTCCTCGATGAGACTGGGCGACGTGCCGTCGCCGCGGAGGTCCAGGCTGTGGCACGCCGCGCACCATTGGGCGTAGAGGGCTCTCCCGCGATCGGCCTGTTCGGCGGTGTACACGCCGTCCCACACGGTCTGGCTCGCCGCCGCCTTCGCCGCATCCCGGGCGGGATCGTCGCGGCCGGACGATCCGGCCGCGAGCGCCACACCCGTCAGCCACGCCGCCGCGGCGCACACGAGCACGGGCGGCGTGAAGCAGAACGGTCTCCTCATCGCGCCGGAGTGGGCGTTCTCGAGGCGGCGCCCGGCAGCGCGAACACCAGCAGCGAGTTGCCGCCAAGCGGCCGTCGAATATCCGGACGCAGTTCCGGCGCGATCAAGGTGGACCAGCTCCCGCCTCCGATTCCGGCCGGCATCGCGACGTACTGTTTCCCTCTCACTGCATACGTGATCGGGAACCCCTGAGCCGTCGTCGGCAGGCGCGTCTGCCACAGGACCTGTCCCGTGGCCGCGTCGTACGCATACATGTGACGATCCCAGTCGCCGGCGAAGGCCAGACCGCCGGCGGTGGTGAGCGCCGCGGTATTCATCGGCGAGGGATATCGCCGACGCCAGATGACCCTCCCCGAGACGACGTCCATGGCCAGGAACTCGCCGAGGTTGCTGTCCGCGGCCGGATGCATGTAGTTCCTGCGGCGCACCGATCCGCTGCCGCCGCGTCCGACGACTTTTTCCGCCGGTCCCGGGCCGAACGTCGCGTGTTCGCAGTTCAGGTTCAACGGGACGTACAGCGCGTTGGTCTGCGGACTGTACGCCATCGCGCGCCAGCTCTTGAACCCCGCGGTGCTGGGACACATGTCGAGCTGCACGCCAACCTGCGGGACCATCCCGGCGTTGTAGGTGACCTTCCCCGACTGCCCATTCACTTCGAGAATGTTCTGATAGCCGAGATCGTACGAGTGGACGAACTTCCCTGTGACACGATCGATCTGCCAGAGAATGCCGAGCTTGCCCATCGTGAACAGAGACTTTACTCCGCCGACATCGATCAGGATGCGCTCGAAGGTCTCGTCCATGTCCTGCGTCTCGCCCGGGATGTGCTGGTAGTACCATTTCATCTTGCCCGTGTCGGGATCCAGCGCGAGGGTCGAGCTCGTATACAGCGCTGCGCCGTCGGTGCCGCGGACGACGCGGGCCCATGGCTTGGCCTGCGCCGTGCCCCAGTACACGAGATTGGTCGCGGGGTCGTAGCTGCCCGAAATCCACATGTCGCTGCCCGCGCGGAACTTCAGTGGCAGATCGCCCCACGTGTCGCCGCCGGGCTCACCGGGCCGGGCGATGCTCGACGTCCGCCACAGTTCCTTGCCGGTATTCGCATCCAGACCGGCGATGAAGCAGACGTCATCTTTGTAGCGGCTGCATCCCGTGATGCCGGCGATCACCTTGCCGCGAACGACGATGGGGCCGGCCGTGTACTGGTAGCCGAGCTTTGCGTCGGCCATCTGCGTGTCCCACACGAGCTTTCCCGTCTTGGCATCCACGGCGACGATATGCGCCTCATTGGTCGTGCCGTAAACCTTGTCACCGTAGAGCGCGATGTTTCTCTGGATCCCTCGTCCCTCGTCACCTCCACCACCGCCAGCGGGCGGAGCGGCCACCGGCCGCTGCGACTGCCGCGGGATGATCGTCTGTTCGCCACCCCCCGCAGCCGCATTCGGGTTTCTGGGAGCCGGGGCTTCCATCCCTGGGCGATACTCCCAGATGAGATCGCCCGTCGCCGCATCCAGCGCCTGGATCACGCCGCGCGGGTTCGGCAGATACATGATGCCCTCGTGCACGAGCGGGGTCGCTTCATTCGCGCCCGTATCGTCCATCGACCACGACCACACCAGCTGCATCTGCCCGACGTTCGTCTTGTTGATTTCGTTCAGCGTGCTGTAGGCCCAGTTGTTATCCGTACGCCGCCAGTTCAGCCACTCGTCGGGCGGCGGGTTGCGGAGCATCTGCTCGGTGACCGGGCCGTATGTGCTGACCTGGACCGGGCGCAGGTCTTTCACCTGCGCCATGAGGGCGAGGCTCCCCACGAGGATGGCCATGGCGATCAAGAGAGCGGTTCGCATGCTCATCGTCTGCTCCTTCTGTTCACCGCGATGCGACAGCCAACCCTCACCACTTCACCTGCATCCCGAGCCGGAGGATGCGCGGCGGCAGGATGGTGGACGGCTGAAAATACGACGTGGTCGTGTAGTTGTACGAGCGGAAGGCATACGCGGCCAGCTTGTTGAGCGCGTTGAAGACGCTGACCTCGGGTTGAAACCTCACTTTCCCGACGGTGATCCACTTGCCGACGTTGATATCGAGCTGGTTGATGCGATCGGTCGATTCCGTGCCCGGGGCGCCCAGCGGTACTGACAGCGACGCCACCGTCATGCCGGGATTGACAATCGCCCCCGGCGCGCACGGCCCGGTGCAATTCGCCGCGTACCGTGTGGTCGGCGTGACGAGCCACTGGGTGCCGTAACTGGCCGTGGCATTGCTGATGGTCGCGCCACCGATCAGATACTTGTAGCTCTGGAACGACGCCCCCAGCACGACACCGTATCGCAGCGGCACGGACCCCGACAGCTTCATGTTGACGAGCCACGGAATATTGCTCCTGCTCTGATCGCAGTACAGCAGGTTGTTCGGATTGCTGGGATCGTCGCAGAGCACCTGGATCGTCCGATCCATCGACAGGCCGCCGAAGAGCACCATGCCTCTGGCCATCCGGGCCCCGAACCCGAACTCGAGCGCGTCGGTCCATTTCTTCGCGTTGGGATCGTTGGTCAGCAGATTCAGGACCTTCGTGCGCGCGGCGGCGCTCACGTTGTACATCGTGATGACGCTGCCATCCAGCGGGCTCACGATCTGCACCGGCGTGTAATCGGAGGGACTCTGCAGCGTGTTGTAGGTCATCCCCAGGTCGTGGAATTCGGTGTGGAAGTAGTTCGCGTTGACCGAGACCCGCGGCAGCAGCTCGTGCTGGATGCCGACGCTGTACTGGACGTTGTAGCCGCGGTTGCGATTGGGATCGAGCTGATTCGTCGCACAGGGAACCGCACCGGGATTGGCAATGACCGAACACCCGGGCGTGACGTTCCCGAAGCCGGCGGGAAGTTGAGCCAGATTGAGCTCGTTGGTCTGCGCGATGTTGTCCCTGTTCAAATCGCTCCACGTCACGGTGGCGGACTGGCTGCGGATCGGGTTGTAGGCGTTGGTCAGACCATCGGTGAGCTGCGTCTGATATTTGTTGGCGCTGAACTTGACCGCGGTCTTGCCGGTGCCGAAGACGTCGTAGACCACGCCGAACCGCGGATTCACGCTCTTCCACGTCGGGAACGTGTCGCCGCCGTAGTTCCGGTCGCCGACGAAACGACCCGGCCCCACGACTTCCGCGGGAATCGACGAGGCGAAGTTTTCCCAGCGCAGTCCGAGGTTGATCGTGAACCGCTTCGTGGTCCACGTGTCCTGACCGTAGATCCCCCAGAACGCATCCATCGAATTCGAATACCGCACGGGCGTGTTGAAGATGTTCGCGGACGTCGGCACGTTGTTCTGATAGTTCAACTCCAGGTCGCCGTTCTTGTCATACGCGAATATCTCGAACCCCTTCTGATCCTGGACGCCGAACTTGAAATTGTGGGAACCGGTCACGTACGACACCGTTCCGTCGAAGAAGCGGCGCGTCGGATCCTGCGTCGTGGGCCCGATGGGCGCGGCCCCCGTCAACGTGCCCAGCGACAGATCGCGGTGCGTCACGTTGGCGAGCCAGGCGGCCGATCCATACGGCAGGTCGTAGCAGGCGCAGTCGGGCTCGTACGAGTTCGTGCGATAGGCCTGGTAATGGTTCGACCCCGCCTCGATCAGCAGCTTGTTCGACACGGCAAACGTCCATTTGAGCTGGCCCTGGCCGTAGAGCGGAGACGGAGAGGTCAGGATGGCCGCGCTCGGCGCCTGGCCGCCGCTCATGTTCGCGCCGATGTATTTCCAGACCCGGTCGTAGTAGCCGTTGATCTGATGGCGCGGGCCGAGCTGCGCCGTCAGACGGAGCGAGCTGTTCTTGATGTACTGCGAATTCACGCCCTGGGTGCCGTCCGGGTTGAACGTGTCGGCGACGAGTGTCTCGACGTCATTCTTGCGTGCGGCGAGAAACCACCACAGCTTGTCCTTGACGAACTTGCCACCAACACCGGCTTCATAGTCGTAGATTTTGTCGAAGCTGTCGCCCCTGGTCAGACCGCGCGCGACCAGATCCGGCGTGAGCGCATCGGCCTGCCAGTTCCCGCTGGCGAAGGCGACGGCTCCGGAACCGTGGAACGTGTTCCCGCCTCGTCTCGTGATCAGGTTCTGACGCACGCCGCCGGCGGACACGTCGGCGCCCGCGCCGCTGTTCTGGACAACGATCTCCTCGTAGTTCTGCGTGTTGGAATACGACTGCGTCGCGCCGTTGCCGCACATGCCGTTGAGTTGAATCCCGTCGAGCAGCACGGTCGCTTGATCGCCGACCATGCCATGCGCCTGGGATGCGTTCTGATTCATGCCGTTCGAGCCTGCGACGTCCGGCGTCCCCATGACGACGCCGGGAACGAGCGCCGCGGCGGTTTGAGCGGTGCGTCCCGTGGGAATCGAGTCCAGGACCGCCCGATTGAGCGTGACGGACTTCGCCGTGCTCTGCGTGTCCACGACCGGCGAGGCCCCCGTCACCGTGATCGTCTCCTCGAGGGCGCCGACGCGCAGGTCCGCGTTCACCGTCGCCGTGAAACTGCTGGGCAGCTCGAGGCCTTCGCGCTTGAACGTGGTGAAGCCCTGAAGCGTGAACGTCACGGTGTACGTGCCGCCGCGCAGGTCGACGATCGTATATGCCCCGCGCTCGTCGCTGACGACGGAGCGCGTTTTCTCGATGAGCGCCGGGCTCGCAGCCTCCACGGTCACGCCCGGCAGCAGAGCGCCTGATGAATCCTTCACGACGCCGGCGATCGCGCTCTGTGCATACAACGCTGGCGGGTAGAGCACCAGGCCGCCAAGAACAGCCAGAGTGAATCTCAAAGCGACCTTTCGTGCCATAACTTCTCCTTAACGAAATACGAACGCGCCAGACGCTCGTCTCCCGCCACGACCGTATGTATCAGCCCTTCGGATCGACTCCGGTGTGACCGTTGATACCCGACGGTAGTGACGGAGACAATCGAAATGGGACGAATCGCAACACCGCAGCCTGAACCGCGCCAGGACGGGACGAATTGGTGCGCCGGCGTCGTGTAAGTATTTTCCGTGGAAAGCCCTCGAAGACGCCCTCAGGGATGAACCCGGTTCGCCCTGAGCCAGCCTCGCAACCGGATGAGCTCCGGCAGATCCGGGTCCGCTTTCTTCCAGTATTTTTCGGCGAGCGTGAATTCGGCGCGGGCAGTCGGGCGTTTGCCCTCACGGTCGGCCACGAGTGCGAGGGCGTAGTGGGTCCCGGCGTATGACGGATCGTGCTGCAACATCTGCTGAGCGATCCGGCCCGCGAACGGCCAATCGCCAGCCTCCCGCGCGGCGCGCGCGATGCCATCGAGCGTGAAGAGCGCCTGGCTCCATTCGTCCGGCCCCGGCTCACCGCGCACCCTTTTCACGACGCCGTCGAGCATCGCGCGGCCCTTTGCCTGCTGGCCGGTTCTCAGAAGGAACTCGCCCTGCAGCTCCTCGAACGGCGGCGTGACCAGGCCGGCGCCCTGCGAGATGCTCTTGAGTATCCTCAGCGCGGTGTTCGCGTGTTCGGCCGCTTCGCCGAGCCGTCGCGCGTTCAGGTGCGCGCGGCCCGCGAGTATGTGGCCGGTGGCACTGACGATTGGCGAGGGATGCCCGATCATCGTGCCGGCCGCGGCTGTTGCTTCATCCCACCGCCCTCGATCGATCAGGAATCCGGGCCACTCCCGCTTGGCAAACTCCTGCACGATCATCGGCGAGGCGATGGCGAACGACTCTCTGAACAGGCGTTCCGCGGATTTCATCTGCCCGACGTACTGAAAAGACATCGCCAGCAGATCGAGATTGTGCTGATGATGCCAGTCGTACTCGATCGGAATCCGTTCCGCCCGTGAGTAGGCCACCTCGAGGTCGTACGCCTCCTGAAATTCCGCAATCGCTTCGTCGATGTGCCCCGTCCGGCGCAGGTTGTGCCCGTACATGTGACGCGCATGCGGCACGGCCGGCGCCAGCGCGGCAAACGTGCGGCCGTGCTGAAGCGCCTCGTCGATGCGGCCGGCGGATTCGCAGGCGTGCGTCAGGTAGTGATGGGCGGCCATCGAATTGGGCTGAATGGCGAGCACTTTTTGATAGTGCTTCATCGATCCGGCGGGGCTTCCCTGACCGCGATCGCCCGGCGTGGGAGCCTCGGCCATGCCGCGCAGCAGCCATAGCTCGGCATCCAGCGGATCGTGCGCCAGTCGTTCGTCGAGCGCGCGACGATACGCCGTCAGACGGGCCGGATCGCGCGGATTCGCGATGGCGTCGAATTCCATGCCGCGGAGCGTCATGCGCTGCCGCTCGCGGTCGGTCGCGCTCTTCGCGAGCTCGCGTCCGCGCTCGAACGCCGCCCGCGCCTCTCCCGGCCGGTTCAGCTCCCACTCGGCGTAGCTCAGGCCGAGGTGAGCCATGGCGATCTGCGAGTCGAGCCTCAGCGCCTGGTGGAACGAGCGCGCCGCGTCGATCCAGACGTACGAATGCAGGTACGCAAGTCCCTGATCGTAGAACGCCTGCGCCTCGGTAGACCGGGTTGAGACTCTCTCGTGCGCGCTCCCGATGCCGCGCCGGAGCGGGACCGGGCGGTCGAGCAGCTCGGCGGGTATCGCCTGCACGTGGGAAGAGTGCGTGTCCTGACCCGCCGCAAGAAACACTGAAAGCAGCGGCACCAACACGGCGAACGTCAGCCGCCCCGGCATCACTTCAGGGCCACGACGCGACCGGGATCGATGCGCGCGTCGAGAATCGATCGACGAGGCCTCGCCTGCGCGAGCACGAACAACCACGCAAGCCGTGTCCGCATGTGAACGCTCCGGCCGGGGGCCGAGCCGTCCACTGTCGACGAGTCAGCGGACTTGGACCAGGCCTTCCGTCATCTCGATGTCAACGACTTCAGGTACTCGACAATCTGCTTGACCTCCCCATCGCTCAAGCGCTCGGGGGAAATCGGCGGCATCTGCCCGCCTCCCTCGCGGACCATCATCAACACCTCCTCGTAATCCCTGTCGAGCGGCACGAGGCTCGGGCCGGCATCCCCGCGTCCTTCAGCACCGTGACATACCTGACACACGCGCGCGTAGGGCGCCTTGCCCGGCTGTTCGGATATCTGTCCGGGACGCGAGAACGATCCCAACCAAACCAGCATCGACATCAGGCTCACGAGAGAAATCATCGGCGATCGGTCTCAGCGGCTATCTGGAGCACTCGTTTTCCTACCACTTCACCTGCATCTCCAGTCTGAGCAGGCGGGGCTGCAGGACAATCGAGGGCTGCAAGTACGACGACGTCAGGTAATTCATCGAACGTACGGCGTACGCCGCATGGTTGTTGAGGGCATTGAACAGCGAGATCCCCGGCTCGAGGCGGACCTTGCCGAGCGGCACCGACTTTCGCACCGTGAGGTCGAGTTGCTTGACGCGATCCGAGAATTCCGTTCCGGTGGGAATCAACGGAACCGACAGCGACGCGACGGTCATGCCCGGATCGACGATCGCACCCGGCGTGCACGCCCCCGCGCAGTTCGCCGGGTACCTCGTCGTCGGCGTGATCAACCAGACCGTACCCGCGGTGGAAGTCGTACCGGCAATCGTATTCGAGTACGTGTACTTGTATGTGGTGTACGACGCGCCCAACTGCAGGCCGTACACCAGTGGCACCGAGCCGGCCATTTTGAACTGCGTGTTCCAGGGAATCCCGTTCTGGGTCTGATCGCAGTACAAGAGCTGATTCGGATTGGTGAAGCCGTCACACTGCACCAGAGTCGTCCGATCGGTGGCCGTGCCGCCGAAGAGCGACGCGCCGTGTGGAAGCCGCGCGTTGAACGCGAGCTCGATCGCGTTGTTCCAGCGGCTCCCGTGCGGATCGGTCGTGTTGAAATTCAGCACCGAGCTCTGCTTGGCGGCGTTGACATTGTAGATGGTGATCGGGCTGCCGTTGATCGGATTGGCGATCGTCGCCGGCGTGTAGTCGCCGAAACTCTGCAGCACGTTCTGGGTCAGCGCGAGGGCATAGAAGTTCGTCCGCACCCAGTTGGCCGTGACCGACACGCGCGGCAGCAACTCGTGCTGCACGCCGAGGTTGTACATCACCTCGTACGGTCGCCGGACATTCGGATCGACCTGCGCCGTCCCGCAGGGGATCGACCCGGCGGTCGCGATGGTCGAGCATCCCGGCGTGATCAGGCCGAAGTTTCTCGGCAACTGCGCGAAGTTGACCTCGCAGCCCGGCGTGCTGAAGGTGCAGCCCGGTGCCGCGTCGACGATGTCGTTCCCGTTCAAATCCCTCCATGTGACCGTGGCCGACTGCAGGCGCATCGGGTTGAGCGCGGCCGCCACGCCGTTTGTGACGGAGAGCTGGTACTTGTTGACGCTGAACTTCAGCGCGGTCTTCGCGTTGCCCGACAGATCGTACACGACGCCCAACCGCGGCGACAGCGTCTTCCAGATGGGCATGTCCTCGGGACCGAACGTACGGTCCGGAACGAAGCGTCCTGCGGTGGCGCTCTCCGCCGCGATCGACGAGTGGAAGTATTCCCAGCGCAAGCCATAGTTGAGGGTCACGCGCTTCATCGTCCACGCGTCCTGCGCGTACAGGCCCCACTGCGCATTCATCGTGAAGCGATCCCGCTCCGGCGTGTTGTAGATCGCCGCCGACGCGGGCACGCCGTTCTGATAGATCTGCCCCAGCGCGGCATTCAACGTGGTCCCCTGCTCGAGGAATCCCCACGTGTCCTGCGCCCCGAACTTCATCGTGTGGGAGCCGCTCACGTACGACACCGACGACGAGAAGAATTTGCGCACAGGAATCAGGTAGTAGTTGCCGCCGGGCGCCGCGTTGGTGACCGTGCCGAGGGAGGTGTCCTGGTGAAACGCGGCCGCGAGCCACTCAGCCGAACCGTACGGCGGCTCCACTCCAGGCTGGTAGGTGGTATGACGCTGGGCTCTGTACTCGCCGTAGCCCGCCTCGATCAACATCCGGCTGGAAATGGGCGAGGTCCATTTCGCCTGCAGCTGTTGATACAGTTTCGAGGGTTCCCACACGCGAGACGCCTTCACGGGATCGTACCCGGCGAGCATGTCGTGCCCGATG
>Ga0137410_10000454_pt1 | contig 28960 bp, 31 predicted proteins | sample CZODoug1_16funga_FD_108878 | JGI IMG/M metagenome (GOLD analysis project Ga0137410, IMG submission 108878) | Vadose zone soil fungal communities from Angelo Coast Range Reserve, California, USA - CZODoug1_16fungal (Illumina Assembly) | ecosystem: Environmental > Terrestrial > Soil > Vadose zone... | reverse complement strand
TGGCCGAGCGTCTCGCGATCGAGCGAACGCTTGAACATAGGGGTTATCTGCGACAGGAACTCGGCGGATGGTGCTAGGTAGTTCTACATCGCCCAATCGCGCAAATGCGCTGGCGCGTCACAATCATCCAACCGGCGGCAGAACGAACCCGTCGCGCCCAAATAGTCCAGGGCATAGAGCTACTACTGGCAGTGATGACGATTCGACATGCGGATATGGAGTTGCAGCAGCAGACTGTAAACCGAGCGTTGACCCAGTTAATTTCGCAGACTTGGGGAAAATCTTGAACACCCCAATGTACAACCCGCTCAAGAGATCGGCGGGACTATTGATGTGGGGTATTGCCGGAGGGCTCGGAGCTGCTGCGGTACCGGGTGCGGCGTCAGCCGCTGGTTGGTTGCTCCGAACTACTGGATCATTGCTTAGGGGGCCGGTGCTTGGTGTGTCTTTGTCTTTTGGAAGCCAAGCAATTACGGACGGTGCAGTCACGGAAGGGACAATTACCGCTCAAGAATACGCTCTTGAGGAATCGGTTGACGGCTTGGCGCATGAATTGGAGGAAGCATCTGAGGTAGACTACGAATCCAATTTGGACGCTGGCGCTCAAACGATCGGAAGCACGTCTCCGTAGTACTCAATCGGATGTCACACGCGATCATCACTCGAAGTAGCAGGAATTGGAGCGCATCTAGGTAGAAATGTGGCTGTGCCCATTCAGCTGTCCCGTCAACCGATTCCGGATAGACGCGCCTGGCGAAGCGGTCTTGCATATCCGATTTGGGTACCGCCGCAGTTCAGAGAGATCCGAGGATTTTTCGCATCCGGCAACTTCGCAATGGCGTGTTCGGAATTGCTGCGCCTAAGCGAAACGGGCTCGAGTCCGGCTGTCGCGCTTCTTGACTATCTTTTTTTTCGTGGCCTGCCGCCTTGCGACATCGATGCTGCCGATGTAAGGGCTCGCTGCCGCAGAGCAGCCGAGCGCGGAGACGAATTCGCGCAATACGTCGTCGCGTGGCGCGAGTTCGCAGAATGCCGCTATCATGAAGCAACAAAGTGGATGGCGAAATCGGTGCAGAATCGCTTCCTCCCTGCAATATGCGATTCGGCGCAACTTTCAGCACGGGGGTCGGGCATGTCTAGGAAACGCCCAGATTTGGCCAGGAAGTATCTGTGGCAAGCGATTCGGCGCGGACACCGCCTCGCAATACTGCTGCTCTTGCGGTACGGAATGAAAGGCGTATTTGGGCTTCTGTGGCGTGTGCCGGCAGCTGTCGCCTTTCCAATTGGGCTCGTTTGGGTCATGCCATTCGTACACCTCAGGCCCTTTGATATTCGAGCGTTTGCGCATGTGATGGAGAGGACCATGCCGCCATTTGCTGTGCGGACAATCTAGGCGCTCACGCTTTTGGGCCGCGAGAATTCCACTGACGATAGACCAAACGAACTTGGTGAAGCGTTGGACGGCTATCTCCGAGATCGGCGGCGTTTGATCATCACGCATGTTTGTCTGGCCGCCATTGCAATCGGCGTCTATTACTTTCAACCATCAAACATTCATCCCGCCCCGAGATTTCTGCGGGGTTACGCAGCGGCTATCGCGCTCGCTACCATGCTCGCCTGGGTGCCGTACGTCGTGTCTTGGGCAGTGTCGCGAAATGTGCTACCCGGACATGGCCGCCGATGCGCACTTTTCTTGTTGGTCGCGTGCGCGATCTCCGCGCTATCAGACGTCTTCTTGCTTCATCTGGAGCCTGAGCGATTCCAGGTTTCGTCGATTGCGGTATCAGCGGCAACGACGGTTGCGCTTGTGGTCGCCGCAAGACTTTGTGCGATTGACGCTGACTTGTAGTTATGCCGCCCGTCAGCAATCAGCGGCGCTTAGTTGATACTTCTTGAGCTTCTCGACCAGCGTCGTCCGCTGCATCTTGAGCAGCCGCGCCGCTTCCGCAACCGTGCCGCCCGCCTCCATCAGTGCCCGCCGGATGATTGCGACCTCGATGCCGCTCAAGTGATCGCGCAGATCCAGGCCGTCGCGCGGTAATGCCTCCGGTTGCGCAGGCTGCGTTGCGAGGAGCATCGAAGGCTGCCGTTCTCGGACCGTCGGCGCCGATCCTGCGGGCCGATAACGGTCGGGCAGTTGCTCGACGTCCACCCGCGCGCCCGGATGCAGGATGCACAGCCGTTCGAGCAGGTTCGAGAGTTCCCTCACGTTGCCCGGCCAACGGCATCGCGACAGCGCCGCGACGGCCGCCGGCGTCAGCTCGATGCGTGCGGCAATACGGGCGTTGCGCTCGAGCAGGTGATGGATCAGGACCGGCATGTCTTCGATCCGGTCGCGCAGCGGCGGCAGCACGATCGGAAACACGTTGAGCCGATAGAAGAGATCCTCACGGAACTTGCCCTCGGCGATCAGCGCCTCGAGGTCCCGGTGGGTCGCAGCAATAATACGCACGTTGCACTGGACCGTGCGGTTGCTGCCGACGCGCTCGAACGTGCCTTCCTGCAGCACGCGCAGGAGCTTCACCTGCATGGCGAGGCTCATGTCGCCGATCTCGTCGAGGAAGATCGTGCCGCCTTCGGCGTACTCAAAGCGTCCCTGGCGTGCGCAGAGTGCGCCGGTGAACGCGCCCTTCTCGTGACCGAAGAGTTCGCTCTCGAGGAGATCCGCGGGGATCGCGCCACAATTCACCGGCACGAACGAATGGGCGGCGCGCCCGGAAAGCTCGTGCAGGTGGCGCGCGACCATTTCCTTGCCGGTGCCGGATTCGCCGAGGATCAGCACGTTGCTGTCGAACGAGGCGACCTGGTGGATGAGCCGATGGATCTCGGCCATCGGCGCAGATCGTCCGATCGGGTGGAATTTCAGCGGTCGCACCGGCGTCGAGGCCGTGCGCAGCGCTTCGCAGCGCTTGAGGATGCTCGTGAGCTGGGGCTGGCGAATCGGGAGTTCAAGCTGCAGTCGCGGAAGCGAATCGCCGGCCGTCGATGCGGCGCCGTTCGCCGCCTCGTCTGACGCGCAGACGAGCGGCAGCACGACGCCGTAGCTGCGCAAGCGCTCCGCGATGTGTTCGATCGCCGAGGCATCGCCGGCGCCGTACAGCACGGCAAGCCAGTCGAGTTGCTTAGGCTCCGGCCAGTCAATGGCGGTGATGTCGGCGACGACGACCGGTTGATAGGCAAGGCGACGGAGGATGTTCTGCCAGGACTGCGCTCGACGGCAATCAGGCTCTATGACCAGGACCTTGCGTTCTGTCACCGTGTATCCGGGCTCCCGTCCTCGGATCAACGAAACTCTCGTCGCTTCTAGATTTTTCTTGTAACGCTTTGACGCGAATCATTCTGCGTCGCAACGGGACCGGATCGTACGGATACGAAGGCTTCTTAAGTAATGAGGCAAGCGCCGCAATTCATCTGCGGGTTTCCCCTAATCCGCTGTGAGGAAAAGAGATTGGCTCTGTCCCCTTTTCCTATTTCTTCACCGAGCGCGCGTCGGCGACGGCGCGGCGGTGATGACGAAAGATCATCTTCTCCAGGAGCTCGATGACATGCGGTGCGACGCCCTCGAAGGCGAACGCGACGCGATGCTTGTCGCCGCTGGCATGGCAGCCGACCACTTTCCCCGGCAGCTGCAACGGGTGCGGGAGCGTCCGGTTGATGTGGAGCGCCACCATGCCGAGGCTGTCGACCTTGAGCGCCGCGTCGTTGTCCCACTCGATGCCGTCGGCCGCGAGGCGGAATTTACGGTCGCTGGGCAAGACGTTGTCGCGCGCGAGCAGGCGCGCAAGCATGTGCATGACGACGTTGAGCTTCGACTCGAGCCGCTCGAGCTCGTGACGCACGACGACGTCGTCGTCCTTGGGATCGATCGGATGCCGCTCTTCGAGCGAGGCATCGAGCTGCAGGATCTGCTGGTTTTCGTTGCTGAGGCGCAAGAGCTCGACGTCGTCCGGAATCGCGGTGATCGGGCGAAAGCCGAGCGGCATCTCGTCGTGATAGGCGAGACCAACGGCGGTCGCCGTGGCCTTGCTGCCGTCGGCGAGGTTCGCGGGTCTGCGAGGCGGAGGTGCGGCCATGGACGTCAGCTACGGCGGTTGTCGAAGTGCACCTGATGATAAGCCGCGACGGCGCGACGGCCGAGCTGCAGCGTGTCGCTTTCGCGTTCGACACCGCGACGGCGGTGTTCGGCGAGGCCGATCAGGCGGTTGTTCATCCGCAGGAGCTCATCCGCGAGCACGCGCAGCTTCGGATCGAGTGCGTGGCTGCCGTCCTGGCCGAAAGCCGCGGCAAGTAACCGCTGACGGAGCGCATCGTGTTCGAGCGCCTGCTGCCATTCACCGCGTTCGATGAGTGCCTCGACGGCCCGCGTTTCCTCGAGCGCTCGCCCGAGGAGCGCGGTGGTCGGAGTGTCTTCGGGCACGGCGGCCACGCGCTACGGAGTCGCCGGCGCCGCGATGGCGTCCCAGCCCGACTTGATCTCGTGCAGGAGCGATGAAACTTCATCAAGCACGCCCCGGTCGTTGCGCAGGTTCGCCTCGACGATGCGCCGGCCGACGTAGTCGTAAAGGCTATGGAGGTTCGCGGCGATTTCACCGCCGCGCGTAAGGTCGAGGCTCCCGTTGAGCTCTCCGATGATCGCGAGCGCGCGCCCGAGCGCTTCGCCCTTGTGCGCGACATCATTGCGCTCGAGGTGCCCCTGCGCTTCGGCGATCCGGTCGATGGCACCGCCGAGGAGGAGTGTAATGAGCCCTTTGGGATCCGCACCGGAAACCTTGCCGTGCGCGCCGACGTTACGGTAAGTGTCGGCCCCTTGTGTTCGTGATCCGCTGTACATGCGGTCCTCGCAGATTACCGGCTGTTGATGGTTGCAGAGGCCGTCGCTGACAGCTGCTGCGTGAGGAAATTGCTGGTCGACTTGAGCTGGGCGACGAGCGTATCCATGGCGTTGAACTGGGCGCGCAGCCGCGTCTGCAGCGAGTCGAGCCGCGTCTGCAACGCCGTGCGCTGATCGCCGATGTCGCTGATGCTGTCCTGCAGGCCTTTGGTGCGGGCATCGATCAGCCCGCCGCTCGCCGTGTACTGGGAGACGACCTTGTCGAGGCGCTTCGCGACACCGTCCGTCGAGGCGAAGAGCTTCCCGACCGCGTCGAAGTTGCCGTCGATCGCGGTGTTGAGCTTGGTGGCATCGACCGAGATCGTGCCATCGAACCCGAACGTGAGTCCGATCTGCGAGAGATTCGTGTAGGCGGTGCCGGTACTGACATTCGAGGTGAAGCTGCGCCGCACCGCGGTCATGAAATCCCGCAGCGTCGAGTCGCCGAGGAGCGGGCCCGCGACCTTGGTGGTCGCATCGAAGCTCGCCAGCTGCTTGAGGCCGCTGAAGAGCGCGTTGTAGGCCTTCGCGAAATCGTTGACGGCCTTGGTCGTGGAAGCCTTGTCGAAGGTGACGCCGATCGTCGTCGTCACGTCGGTGTCGCTGACGCCGGCAAGACTGAACGTGAGGCCCGTGACGGCGCTCGTCACGCTGTTGGTCGGGCCTTCGAGCGCGAGTCCGTCGATGACCACTCGCGAATCGGTGGCCGTCTGCAGCGAGGTGAGATTCGTGATGCTGTTGGCCGGATCGTAGACGAGGCCCGCGAGGCCGCCGTCGCCGTCCGCCTGGGTCACCGTGATCGCATTCGCGGCGCCGGTCTGCGCGCCCGTCAGCACGAGGTGGGCGCCATCCGTGCCAGTCACGATCGTCGCGGTGATTCCCGGATTGCCGGTCACGGCGTTGATCGCGTCGCGAATCTGGCCGAGCGTGTTGTGCGTCGAGTCGATGGCGAGGACAACGGTGTTCGCGCCGAGCTTGAGCGTGAGGCTCCCCGTACCGATGACGGTATCGGCCGACGCGTACGGACCCGAGCGGAGCTTGGCCGCCTGCGCGAGCCGTTCGACTTCAACCTGGTAGGTGCCGGGCACCGCCGTCGAATCGGCCGTGGCCGTGACAATCTTGTCGTCGCCGGTGGAAACCGCGCGAGCCTGGAACTTGGACGGATCCTTGAGGGATGCGATCGCGGTCGACAGCGTGTCGATCGCGCTGCGCAGCGATCCAAACGCGGAGAGCTTCGCCTGGATCTTGGCTTCCTGGGCATCGAGCCGGGTGCTCGTCGGCGCGCCTTCGGCCGAAATGAGCTGCTTGACCAGCGACTCGATGTCGAGGCCAGAGCCGATGCCGGTGGAAACGATCGATCCCATGAAGACTCCGCTGCCGATTTCGATAGGCCCTGGCAATAAGGAGCAAGCTCCGTGCCAGGGCGGGCGTCGTCAGGCCGTCGCGTTCACGAGAACGCCGGTCGCCTTGAGCTCACGCGCGATATTCAATACTTCCTGCGGCGGAATCTGCCGCACGACCTCGCCGTTCACCGGATTGATCACCGTGATGACCGTCCGGCCGCTGGCCTCGTCCACCTGGAAGCGCAGGCCGCGGGCGTTGTCCCGCAGGAAGGCGTTGATGTTGTGGATCGCCCGGCTGATGTCGATCTTCGGCACCTCGGCCTTGGGCGGCGGTTCAACCACCCGGGGCGCAGGTCTGCCGTTCGGCGGCAAGTCATTGCCGCTTGCGGTCCGCATCTCTGTCTTTTCGGGCGCCCCGCTTCCGTGCACCGGGCGCGTAGCGAGCACTACGCTCGCCAGGCTGTCGTTCGCCATGCTGCCACCTTGAGTGATGGTTCCGTGTGCCGGTCGCGGTCCGGACATCCGTGTCCGGACCTGATCCTTGCGAACCGTCGGAACCGCTTGCGCGGATCCCGATCACTGACCTCAAACTTTACCGAAGGAGCCCGAGCACGTTCTGCGGAACCGCGTTGGCCTGCGCCAGAATCGCGACACCCGCCTGCTGCAGGATCTGGGCGCGCGTCAGGTTCGCCGTTTCGGCGGCGAAGTCGGCGTCCAGGATGCGGCTGCGGGAAGCTTCGAGGTTCTCGCTGATCGCCTGCAGGTTCGAGATGGTCGATTCGAAACGGTTCTGAATGGCACCGAAGGTGCTGCGCAGACCGCTGACCGCGGTGAGCGCCGCATCGACGCGGCCGATCGTGGTGTTGGCATTGGCAACCGTCGTCACCGAGGCCGAGTTCAACGCCGAGTTACCGAGGGCGAGCGAACCGGCTGCGTAGCCGAGGTCCGCGGCGCCAGCACCGGCAACCGTGATCGAGTCGGCCGCCGTTAGGCGGATGGAACCGACCGCGGTAAACGTTGCTGTACCAGCGGCCCAGGTGAGGGCCGCATTGCCCGTGTTGTTGTTGGCGGTGGCGGCCTGGAAGCCTTCCGTCGCTGTCGCTGTCTGGGCGAGATCGATGTTGCGTCCATCGACCGCCGTCAGGGTGAACACACCGGCCGCAAACGAGGCCGTGACGCCCGTCGCCGACGAATTGGCGTTGATGTTGGTCGCGAGCTGCGAACCCGTGAGGGCCGCAGTCGTCGCCGACTGCACCGCCACGCCGTTGACCGACAACGCATAGCCGTTGGTCGCCGTTGTCGTGAAGTTCAGTTCAAGGGTCGTATCCGCGGTCGCCGTCAGGCCGCCGATGCCGACGCCATTGATGGCTGCGGCTTTCGCGTAGGCGCTGCCCGCCGTCTGCGTGGTCGCCGAACCTGCGACTGAAACACCGACGTTAACGGCCTGGCCCGTGCCAATGGCAATCGTGACGTTGTTGTTCAGTGCATTTGCGGCAACGACTCCGGCGCCCTGCTGGCCAACCGAGAGCGCGCTGTTGTACGCGGCACCGCCAACGTAGTCGGCTGTCTTGCCGATCTGCGTCGTGCGCATGCTGGTCGAGAGGCCGACCGTGATGGTTTCGCCGACGTTCGCGCCGACCTGGAAGGTCGCGTTGCCGAAGGTGCCGTTCAGCACTTTCTGGCCGTTGAACGCGGTCTGCGTGGCAATACGTTCGATTTCCGCGAGGCGCTGCTGCACTTCCTGGTCGAGGGCCTGCCGGTCCGACGCGCTGTTCGAGGCGTTGGCCGACTGCACCGCGATTTCACGGATGCGCTGCAGGTTGTTCGTCACTTCACCGAGGGCGCTCTCAGCCGTCTGCGACAGCGAGATACCGTCGTTCGAGTTACGAACCGCCTGGTTGAGGCCGCGGATCTGCGTGGTGAAGCGATCCGAGATCGCGAGACCAGCAGCGTCGTCTTTGGCGCTGTTGATGCGCAGACCGGATGACAACCGCTGCAGGGCGGTGGCCAAGGCCGACTGCGACGTCGACAGGTTGCGCTGCGCGTTGAGCGAAGCGATGTTGGTGTTGATGACTTGAGCCATTTGCGAACTCCTGATCGATTTGGGACCCGGCCGGCCAACCTGGCCTGGCGTTACTCCGGTGGCCGCCGGTAATAACCTTTGGTCCACGCTCAGGGCCTGTATCGGTGGGGGTTCGGGATTCTTTAGCGCCGCATACCGTTTAACAGTAGGCGGCAAGAACCGGGTTCACAGAAATGGCTTCGGGGGCTCAAGGTTTGGGGCCTTCAGCCGCGGGGGGCGTCGCGACGGACGCCCGGACCAGGGACGTCAGAGATAATTGAAGAGCGAGAGGTTCTGCGTCTGGGCGAAGGCCTTTTCCGAGGCGGTGAGGCCCGTGAGCTGGATGTTCAGCCGTGAAATAGCGTCCGCGTAGTCGAGATCCTTGACCTGTGAGAGCAGCGCCTGGGTGTGCAGGTCGATGTCGGAGTTGATGTCCTTCTGGGCATCGATCGCGTTCAGGCGGCTGCCGACCTGGGCGCGCACGTCGAGGACATGACTGATCGCCTGGTCGAGATCGTTCAGCACGTTGCCGACCTTGTTGTTGAGCTGCGCCTGCCCGGCGGCCGTGTTGACCGGCGTTTCGAGCGAGGAGATGAAGTTCTGCACCGTGGTGAACATGTCCTGGTTGCGGCTCGCCGCGACCTGGAAGCTGTCGCCCGCGGCGGGCTGTCCGGTGAGCTCGAACTGGATGCCGCGAAACGCGATCGCCGGGACGACGGCCTGACCGATCTGGATCGTGCCGCTCGTCACGAGGACATTCGCCGCATCGCGCACTTCGTACGCGGTGGGCGAGGTGAAGTTGATGGCGTAGGTGCCGCCGTCGTATTGCGCGGGGTCGACGACGGTCCTTTGCCCGACGAGGCCCGTCCCCGCATTCGCGGGATTCGCACCGGCGCTGAAGACCCCATTGCCGTCGAGGATCGCCTGGAAGATGGAGGCGCCGTTATCGCTGTCCTTGAGCTGCCGGTTCGACCCGATCTGGATCTGCCGCTGGCCCTGGTCGCCGCTGTAGGCGACCGTGCCGCCGACCAGGCTGAAGGGCTGCGTCAGGCTGCTGAAGCCGGCGAACAGGTAGTTGCCGGTGCCGTCCCTGGTATTGGCGAGCTGGATCAGGGTGCCGAGCGCCTCGCGCACTTCGCTCGCGATGCCGCTGCGTGTCTCGTTGGTCTGTGTGGCGTTGTTCGCTTCGACGGCGAGCTCGTGCAGCCGCTGCAGCACGTCGCCGACGCTCGCGAGGGTGGTTTCCTCGGCGCCGAGGCGATTGGCGGCGAGATCCGAGTTGCGCGAATACTGCGAGTTCTCGGCGAGCGCCCGGCTCAGGTCGAGCGATTGCACGGCGCCGATCGGATCCTCGGACGGCTTTGAGAACCGCAAGCCGGTTGAAATCTGGTTCTGCGTGCGCGCGAGCTGGCTTTGCGTCGTCCCGAGGGTTCGCAGCCAGGCTTCACGCATGGAGGCTTCGGAGACGCGCATGGGGTTACCGCCTGACCGCCGCGATGAGCGTGTCGAAGAGCGTGCCCGCGACGGCGATCGTCTGCGCCGCGGCCTGGTAGGCATGCTGCCAGCGCACGAGATCGGCGGCCTCCTCGTCGAGATTGACGCCCGAAATCGACGAAACGGTTTCCTTCGCCTGGCTCGCGAGCGTCGCCTGGGCGTCGCGGCTGACGTTCGCCTGCTGCGCTTCACTGCCGACGGCGCCCACCAGCACGCTGAACGCGCCGCTGATCGAGGTCGTGCCGCCGGCGAGCACGTTCGCATTCTGCAAGCCGGCGGCGAGCAGCGCGTTCCGGTTGTCGCCGGCGCCGCCGGTATTCTTCTGGATCGTGAAGCTGTCGCCGGTCACGGGCGTACCCGAGATCTGCACGCGCCAGCCGTTGACGTCGATGTTGCCGCCGCTCGTGTAGGCGACGGCTGGCCCGCCGTTCACGCTGTACGTCGTCGCCGAGAGGAACTGGATGCTGGCGGTCGCGAGCAGGTTCACGTTGCTCGCATCGAGCACGTCGCCCTGCGAAATGCTCGCGTTACCCGCGTTCGCAAGCGCCGCCGACGTGCGAATGGGGCCGGCAGCCGCAATACCGCGCGGATCGCTGAGCACGGAGGCGAGCGAGGACGCGCCGGTCCGCGTCGGCTGAATGCGGAACTGATCGCCCGCCGCCGGCGCACCGGCGACCACGATCGAGGCGCCCTCGGCAACGAAGGGATTCGCCACGGTGCCGGCGCCCGTCAGCGCGACGCTGGAACCGTCGCTCACGCGAACGAGCGAGTACGCGCTGCCGTTGTAGCGCAGGTCGTATTCGTCACCCGTCAGCGCGCTGATGTCGGAAATGCTGGCGGCAGCGGATCCGCTGCCCGTGTTCGCCGAGCGTGGCAAGGTCCGCGGACCCGCGACGCTGAAGATGTCCGATCCGAGCTGGCCCGTGAGATCGAGGCCCGCCGCTTGCTGCGCGTTGACGCTGACCGCGAGGCCGACCGCGACCAGGCCGAGCTGATTGCGCGTCGGATCGATGATCTCATCGCGAACCTGGACGAGGCCGCCGAGCTCGCCGCCGCTCAAGAGCTGCGTGATCGTCGTTCCGCCCGAGCCCGAGTAGCTGATATCGAGCTTCGAGGAATCGAGCGAGGACGGTGTCGCCGTCAGCGTCTGTGAGACATTGCGGAGCACGAGCGCCTGGCCGTTGCCGATGAAGACGTTGAGCGCGCCGTCGGAGTCGGAGGTCGTGGTGACGTTCGTGTATTGCGCGAGCTGGGTGAGGATCGTATCGCGCTTGTCGAGGAGGTCGTTCGGCGGCTGGCCGGTGAACGACGACTGCGCGGCCACGATGTCGGCATTGAGCTTTGCGAGCTGCGAGGCGAGGCTGTTGATCTGCGTGACGTCCGCGCGAATCTTGTCGTTGACGTTCTGCGCGACCGCGTCCAGGCGCGTGCTCGCGTCGGAGAACCGGCTCGCGAGCGTCTGCGCCTGCGAAATCAGCACCTGCCGCGAAGCGGCCGAGGATGGATTGTTGGCGACGTCCTGCCAGGCGTTGAAGTAGGCCTGCAGGCTCGAGGAGATGCCGGCCGTCGGGTCGCCGATGATGTCGTCGATCTGGCCGGCGAAATTCGCGACGGTGTCGGACTGTCCGGCGTTCGCGGTCGCCGTGCGCAGATTCTGGACGGCGAACTGGTCGAAGATGCGGCGCACGCTGACGACGTCGACGCCGTTGCCGACGAAGCCGCTGCCGTAGCCCTGCGGAGTCTTCGTGGCAAGGTCAGTGACCTGGCGGCTGTAGCCTTCGGTCCCGACATTCGCGACGTTGTGGCTGGTCGTGGCCAGCGCGCGCTGGAACGCGAGCAACCCCGAAAGCCCTGTTCGCAGAATGTCCGGCATGGCCTATCGACCTCGATTCCTATTAATAAGAAGCGGGCTGGCTCCTCGCCCTGCCCGCTCGCCTCAAGGAGTCGGCGCTGCGGCGCCTTCCTTGAGTTGTGCAACCGCAGCACGCATTGTCTCGCCGCTGTATATCGCCTTGATTTTACTGGCGTAATTCGGGTCCGTGGCATAGCCCGAGCTCTGCAGGGCGTCCGCATAGCGCGCGACATCCGGGCCGGCGGCAAGCACCGCCCGGTAACGCGGGTTGCCGCTCAACAATTGAACATAATCAGCAAAGCCTTCCTCGTGCGAACCGTACGCGCGGAAGTTGTCGGCCTTCTGCTGGAGGACGCCGCCCTGGAACTCGAGCGTCTTCGCGAGCGCTTCATCGCCGTTCCAGCCGCCGCCGCCCTTGATCCCGAACAGATTGAAGCTCGGGCTGCCATCCGGGCGTCGCGGCAACTTCGTGCCCCAGCCGGTTTCGAGCGCGGCCTGCGCGACGATCGCGAGCGGCTCGGTGCCGAGCTTGAGCGCCGCCTGCTTCGCGAGCGGCAGCACGGAACGCACGAAGCCTGCGGGATCCGCCGCGGCCTGCGGGCCTGCGCCGGCCGCAGGCTGCGCGCCGCCCGACGGCTGCAGCTGGCGCATCATGAGTTCGGCGATGCCGAAGCCCTTGTTCTTCGCGAGCTGCATCGAGATCTGCTGGTCCCACATCTGCTGGTACATCTCGGTTTCGTCGCTGTCGAAGAGCCCGCTGCCGAGATTCGCGTCGCGCATGCTCTTCACCATCATGTCCATGAAGAGCGCCTCGAACTGCTGGGCGACCGCCTTGATCGCCTCGGGCGACTGGCTCTTCGCCTGGTTGCGAAGCGCGGCGAGACCGTCGAAGTCCATGGTCGACTTGACGTCGGCGGGCGTGACGGTCGGTAGCGTGAAGTCTTTCATCTTTGGCCGGCGATCAGATGACGATGAGTTCCGCGCGCAGCGCTCCCGCCTCGCGCAATGCTTCGAGGATGGCGACGAGATCGCCGGGCGCCGCGCCCACCTGGTTCACGGCCCGCACGATCTCATCGAGCGTCACGCCGGGATTGAAGAGGAACATCCGGCTGCCCTCCTGCGTCACTTCGATGCTCGAGTCGGGCACGACGACCGTCTCCCCGCGCTCGGAGAACGGCGCGGGCTGGCTGACCTGCGCATCTTCGCGAATCGTCACGGTCAGCGAACCGTGCGCGACCGCCGCCGCGCTTACCCGGACGTGCGCGCCGATCACGACGGTACCGGTGCGGGAATTGATGATCACACGTGCCGCCGCGTCGCCCGGTTCGACTTCGAGATTCTCGAGTACCGAGACGAACGCGACGCGCTGGTCGGAATCCGCCGGCGCCGCGATCTGCACCGAGGTTGCATCGAGCGTGCGCGCCGTGCCGGCTCCGATCGACATGTTGATCTTGTCCGTGAGGCGCGCGGCCGTCGTGAAATCCGGCGAATTGAGATTGAGCACGAGCGCCGTGCCCTGGGTGAACTGATTCGGGCTTGCGCGCTCGACCGTGGCGCCGTTCGGGATGCGCGCCGCGCTCGGGATGTTCACGGTGACCTTGGAGCCGTCGTTGGCTTCCGCGCCGAAGCCGCTCACGATGAGATTGCCCTGCGCGATGCCGTAGACCTGGCCGTCAAGGCCCTTCAACGCCGTCACGAGGAGCGCCCCGCCGCGCAGGCTCTTGGCGTTGCCGATCGAGGCGACCGTGACGTCGATGGTCTGTCCGGGCTTGGCGAAGGGCGGCAATACCGCCTGCACCGAGACCGCGGCCACGTTCTTCAGCTGCGGATTCACATTCGGCGGAACCGTCACGCCCAGCTGCGAGAGCAGGTTCTTGAGGCTCTGCACGGTGAAGGGCGCCTGGCTCGTCTGGTCGCCCGTGCCGTCGAGTCCGACGACGAGTCCATAGCCGATCAGCTGGTTCGTGCGGACGCCCGCGACCGCGGCGAGATCCTTGACCCGCTCGGCATGTGCCGGCGTCTGCACGCAGGCGATCGCGACGAACCAGGCAAGGAGCAGGACTTTGCGCATCGATTGCATGGTGGGCCTCAGAACGGCATCCAGGGCGAGTTGAAGAATTTTGCGAGCCAGCCGGCCTTGTTCGCGCTCGCGAGCGTGCCGCGGCCGCTGTAGCTGATGCGGGCATTGCCGATCTTGTCCGAGGTCACCGTGTTGTCCGTCGCGATGTCATAGGGGCGAACGATGCCGGTGATGCGGATGAACTCATCGCCCTGGTTGAGCGTCAGCCACTTCTCGCCCTGCACGACCAGATTCCCGTTCGGCAGGCGGTCCACGACCGTGACGGTGATGCTGCCGTCGAGACTGTTGCTCTGGCTCGAGGCGCCGGTGCCCTGGAACTGCTGCTGGCCGTCGAGCGCGTTCTGCAGGACCGGCGTGCCATTCACGGTCACCGGGCGGCCGAGCAGCGTCGGCCCCGCGTTGTCGACGGACGTCTCCTTCTTGGTCTGCGTCGAGGAAGTCTTGCTCGCCTGGGTCGACTCCTGCAGGCGGATCGTCAGCGAGTCGCCGACGCGACGCGCCTTGATGTCTTCGAGCCACGCGACTTCGCGCCCCGACTGGAAGATCGCGCCCGGCGTCGCATCGGCGGCGGGCGGCATGGCGGGCGGCGGTGGCGCGGGCGGCTCCGATTGCGGCGCGAGCAGACCGCAGCCCGCGGCGAGCATCAGTACGACGACGAAACCGGACTTGGCGACGCGTGACAGCATGGGATCACAGGTTGTTGGTGATGTACTGGAGCATCTGGTCGGTCGTCGCGATCGCTTTCGAATTCATCTCGTAGGCCCGCTGCGTCTCGATCATGTCGACGAGTTCCTGGGCGACGTTGACGTTCGACGCCTCGAGCTCACCCTGCAGGAGCGATCCGAGGCCGTTCAGCCCGGGCGTACCGACCTGCGGCGCACCGCTCGCGGCGGATTCGAGCAGCAGGTTCTCGCCCTTCGGCTGCAAGCCGGCCGGGTTGATGAAATCGACGAGCTGCAGCGTCCCGATCTGTGTTGGCGTGGACGCACCGGCGAGCACCGCACTCACGGTGCCGTCGCGGCCCATCGAGATCGAAGTGGCATCCGGCGGAATATTGATCGGCGGCTGCAAGGCATAGCCGCTCGCGGTGACGACCTGTCCCTGCGAGTCGAGCTGGAATTCCCCGGCGCGCGTATAGGCGATCGTGCCGTCGGGCAGCAGGATCTGGAAGAAGCCGCGCCCTTCGATGGCGAGGTCGAGCGGCTCCGTCGATTCGACGAGGCTGCCCTGCTGGTAGATCTTCTCGGTCGCGACCACGCGCACGCCCGTGCCGAGGTGCATGCCCGTAGGGTATTGGGTGTCCTGCGAGGTCTGCGACCCGACCTGCCGGATGTTCTGGTAGAGCAGGTCCTCGAACACCGCGCGCCCGCGCTTGAAGCCCGTCGTGTTGACGTTGGCGAGGTTGTGCGAGACGACCGTCATGCGCGTCTGTTGCGCGTCGAGACCGGTCTTGGCTGCCCAGAGTGCTGGATTCATGCTGGATTTCCTCTTTCAGTCCTAGGCGACCGACAGCAGTTTCGTTGCGACTGCCTCGGTCTGTTCCGCGGTCGTCATCGCGCGCACTTCAAGGTCGAACATGCGCGAGAGCTCGATCATGCTGATGAGCGCCTGCGGGAGATTGACGTTGCTGGATTCGAGCGTTCCGGCGACGAGCCTGACGTCCGTCGACGCCGGAGCCGTCGCGCCTGACTTCAGCCGGAAGAGCCCATCGTTACCCTTGACGAGCGTGCTGCGATCCGGATCGACCAGCTTGATGCGGGCCACCGTCGAGACAGTTTCTGGGCCGAGGCCCTGCGGCACGACCGAGATCGTGCCGTCGCCGCCGATCGCAATCTCATTGATCGGCGGAATCGACACGGCCCCGCCGTCGCCCAGCACGGGATGGCCGCCGGCCGTCTGCAGCAGGCCCGACTCGGTGAGCTGAAGATTGCCCATCCGGGTATAGGCTTCCTTGCCGTTCGCGTCCTGCACGGCGATCCATCCCGAACCCATCACCGCGACATCGAGATCGCGTCCGGTGGTCGCGAGCGTGCCGACGCCGGCGTCGAAGCCATTGTCTTCGACCACCGCGTTGACGCGCGTCGGATAGCCGTCGCCGTAGATCGGGAAACTCCCGAAGCCGTGCAGGTCCGCGCGAAAGCCGGTGGTGTTGGCGTTCGCGATGTTGTGGTTGTTGATCCCCTGCGCCTGCATCACCTGCTTGGCGCCGGTCATCGCAACGTACAGCATCTTGTCCATGGCGGCTCAGGCTCGACCGTTAGCGGATGTTGATGATCGTCTGCGTGATCTGGTCGGCCGTCGTGATCATCTGCGCGTTCGCCTGGAAGTTGCGCTGCGCGGTGATCATGTTCACGAGTTCCTTCGTGAGATCGACATTCGACTCCTCGAGCGCACCTGCCTGGATCAGGCCGAAGCTCGCGGAACCCGGTGCGCCGCGGATCACGGTGCCCGAGTTGAACGTTTCGCCCCAGGTCGTATCGCCGAGCTGTCGCAAGCCCTGCGGGTTCGGAAAATTCGACAGGGCCAGCTGGCCGAGCTGCACGGCCCGTCCGTTCGTGAAGCGCGCAAACACGACGCCGGTGTCGTCGATGTCGATGCCCGTCAAGCGGCCGGAACTGAAGCCGTCCTGGGTGAGCGCGTTGACGCCGAACAGATCGCCGTACTGCGTCGAATCGAGGATGTTGAACGTCATGTTCATCGGGGCCGCGCCACCTGCCGGCGTGAACGCCGGGAAGGTGATATCGCCGCCTGCTGGCGTCAGCAGCTGGCCGTTGGCATCGAAGGTCGCCGGAAACAGTCCGCCGACCTGCGTTCCATCCACCGTCATCGCGACGTTCCAGGCGTTCGGCGCCGCCGTCTTGATGAAATAGAAGGTCGAGGTGTACTGGTTGCCGAGCGAGTCGAAGACCGCGGTCGACGTGCTGTTCGTGTAGCTCAGCGGGTTGGTCGGGTCGAAGACCGCGACGGCCGGCACCGCGGCCGAGGCCGGCAGATTGACGCCGATATCGCCCGACGTCGTCGCCTGCGGCGCGCTCTGCGTGGTCGAGAGGCTGAGGTCCGACAAGGTGCCGGTATTGAAGCCGCCGCCCGCGAGCGCCGGATAGACCTGCAGGCGCTGGCTCTTGTCGGTCACGACGAAGCCGTCGCGGTCGACGCTGAAGCTGCCGTTGCGGGTATAGGAGTAGCCCGAGGTATCGTGCAGCGTGAAGAATCCCGTGCCGTTCACGGCGAGATCGAGACTCGAGTCCGTGAAACTGATGTTGCCCTGCGAGAACTGCTGCGCGATCTTTGCGAGCCGCACGCCGTTGCCGACCTGGTTCGCTCGAAAATCGGTCGAGCCGACCGCGAACACGTCGGCGAATTGCGCGCGCGAGGACTTGAAGCCGGACGTATTCGAGTTCGCGATGTTGTTCGCGGTGACGTTGAGGTCGGCGGTTGCGGCGTTGAGGCCGCTGAGTGCGATGCGAAATGGCATGGAAGGATTCCTCCGCTGGCGAAAATATTCGGTGACTTACTTGATCTGGCGGACGTCGCTGAAGGCGATGTCGCCGAGTCCGTCGAGGGTCAATGTGAGGCCGCTCTGGTCGGCGCCGATGGTCACGCTCTCGACCCGCGCGGTGACGAGTACGCTCGCGGCGCTCTGCGTGCGGCCGTTCACCATGAGCTGCGCGCCGACGCTGTAGACGCCGGCCGGCGCCGCGGCGCCATCCGCAAGCTTGCCGTCCCACGCGTAGTCCGCGAGGCCTTTGGCGTGCGCACCGAGACTGAGCTGGCGCACGAGCTGGCCGTTGGCGTCCTGGATATTGACGACCACGGAACTCGCGCTGGCCGGCACGTCGACGGCGCCCGAGAGACTGCCGCCCACGGCGAGCACGCCGCTCGAGCGGTTGACGAGCACCGAGCGGCCGAGGAGCGATGAGGCCTGCAGCGCCTGGTTCGACACCATCGAGGCCGACATGTCCTTGAAGGAGCTCTGCAGGTCCTTGACGCCCGCGACCGTGCTGAACTGGGCGAGCTGCGAGAGGAACTCGCCGCTCTCGAGCGGCTTGAACGGGTCCTGGTTCCTGAATTGCGTGATCATCAGCTTCAGGAAGTCGTCCTGCCCGAGCGTCTGATTGTCCTTGGCGGCGGCGGTCGCGTTCGGGTCGAGGCCGAGCGTCGCCTGCAGATCGGTGATGGAGCTGATGGTCATGCTTGTGGTCGCGCGGTCAGCCGCGGCCTCCCATGGTGATGGTCTTCAGGAGCAGGTCGCGCGAGGTATTGATGATCTCGACGTTCGACTGGAACGATCGCGAGGCCGCGATCATGTTGGTCATCTCTTCAATGCTGTTGACGTTCGACACGTAGACGTTGCCCTGCGCGTCCGCGAGCGGATTGTCCGGCTGGTAGCGGACGAGCGCCGGGGCGCTGCTCTCGACGATGCCGAGCACGCGCACGCCGACCGTCGCGTCGTCGCCCTCGGGGCTCGCGCCGAATTCGTTCATCAGGGAAGCGAACACGGGGTGGCGCGCGCGATATGCCCCGCGCGCAGTGCCGGCCAGGCTCTCCGCGTTCGCGAGGTTGCTCGCCGTCGTGTTGAGACGGATCGACTGCGCCGTCATGGCCGAGCCCGATACGTCGAAGATCTGGAAGAGCGACATGGCGATTCCTATTGACCCGTGAGCGCCGTTTCGATGGTGGTGATCGTGCGGTTGATGAACATGAGGCTCGCCTGGTAGCGGACGGCGTTCTCCGAGAACGCGGCCATCTCGACCGGCGTCTCGACCGTGTTGCCGTCGAGCGAGGGCTGAAAAGGAATGCGGTACTTGAGATCGCCGCCGGCCGGTGCGTTCGCGGTGTCGCCGAGGTGCGCCGCGACTGTCGTCGCGAGCGCCAGGTCCCCTTGGGTACCTGCGCCCTCGAGCGCATTGCCGAAATCGATGTCGCGCGCCTTGTAGTTCGGCGTATCCGCATTCGCGAGATTCGCCGCCAGCACGCCGGCCCTGCGCGCCCGCGCCATGAGCGCGAGTTCGTGATTGCCGAAGATGTCCGTGTTGAGACGCATGCCGGGACCAAAGCAAGTCCCGTGCCATCGCAGGAAATGGGGACATTCCTGATTTCCGCCGCCGAATATCGACTGAAATGCGCCGTCGCCGGGCGGAAATCAGGAATGTCCCCATTTCCTGGCGGCAAGGGTTCGCCGCTTCGGCGGCAAGCGAGCGGCAAAACGTCGAACGATTGACGGTCAACGGCGAAGACCTGGGCCGCCACGCCGCGATTCAATGACTTGCGGCCGATCCGGCGGCTGGCATGTCTGTTGCAAGTTCCTCCGCACTATGAGGAATCGTCATCTCGCCACTTTCGCGCTCGCCGTGCTCGCGAGCTTTCCGGTGACGCTCGCGGTCAGCAGCGACGGCGGCACTTTTCAAAGTCTCGCCGACGTCGAACAGGCTGCGCGGCACTTTGCCGCGGGCGCGGGCCCGCAGGCGGGCGCGCGCCGCCAGACCCAGATCGCCGCACTCGACTCGCGCCTGCGCCTCGCCGCCTGCCAGTCGCCGCTGCAGACTTCGCTCGCGCCCGGAGCGCGATCGCCGACGCGACTCACAGTCCAGGTGCGATGCGCGGATGCGGGTGGATGGCGGGTCTACGTGCCGGTCGAAGTCCACTACTTCGATCATGTCGTGGTCGCCTCCCGATCGGTCGATCGCGGCGCGACCCTTGCGCCCGCGGATCTCCTGGTGGAAGAACGGGACACAAGTTCGCTGCCATCGAGCTATATGCGCGATCCGGCGGAACTCACGGGATTCACGCTCGCCCGCCCGGTGGCCGCAGGCACCGTGATTTCATCTTCGCTGCTGGCGGCCGATCATGTGATCCGCCGGGGCGACATGGTCACGCTGATCGCCCAATCGGGCGGCATGACGGTGCGCGCCCAGGGCCGCGCGCTTGCGGATGCCGCAATGCGTGAGCGGGTGCGCGTACAGAATCTCGGTTCGGGCCGGCAGATCGAGGGCGTGGCGGTCGGTGCGGGGCTGGTGGAAGTCTCATTTCATTGAGTACGATTTGACTTAAGCGCTCTAAAGTTAGGGGTTTTCCGGACGATAACCTGCGCGAGGGCCAGACCGGCTCTGGAGAGTAGAAGACTCACATGGCGAACAAGATCGACGGATTCAATCAGACGCAGCCGGTGGTTACGGGGGGTAACCGCAGCGGCGCCGCAGGTCGTGTGGACAGCTCGACCCAGCCGGCAGCGCCCGTGAGCAAGGCTCGCGACACCGTGACCGTGACCGATACGGCCCGCCAGCTTCAGAAGCTGGAGGAAGCGGTGGCCAAAGCCCCGGTGACGAATGCGGAGAAGGTGCAGGCGGTCAAGGACGCCCTCGCCCGCGACGCATTCACCGTGGATGCGGAACGCGTCGCCGACAAGATGCTGCAGTTCGAACGCGACCTGGGCTGAACTTAAGCGAGTGGCCTGCGCATGCACGCGCAAGATTTGCAGCCGGAACTCAGGGCCCATCTCGACGCCGAGATTGCGGTCGCCGAATCCCTGTTGACGACGCTGGAAGAGGAACGCACCGCCCTCAAAGGGACGGATGCGTCCGCGCTCGATCGCGCCGGCGCCGCGAAGCTCGCGGCCCTGAAGCGTTTCGAGCAGGTCGAGCAGGAGCGGCGCCTGATGTGCCAGGGCTACGAGAGCCGCGCTTCCTTCGAACAGCTGATCGACGCGCTCGATCGGCAGGCATCGATCTCCGCGCTGCGGACCACATGGCAAAGACTGCTCGAGATCACGAGTCGCTGCCGCGACGCGAACCAGGCGAATGGCCTGATCGTCGGCGTCCGGCAGAAACAGATTCGGCAGCTCCTTGGCGTGTTGCGAGGTACGGGCGGCGCGGAAACCTATGGACCGAACGGCGCACGCAGCTCCACTGCGGGCGGCGCTCGGGCCATCGCCAGGGCTTAAGGGTCGCGAACATGCTAGTGCTCAGCCGCCGTGCCGATGAATCGATCGTCATTTCGCCCGCCGAAGGCACCGACGAACAGATGACGTTGAAGGAGCTGTTCGCGAACGGCCCCATCCAGATCACTTTGCTCGGCGGCACGGGCCGTCGCATCAAGATGGGCATCGAAGCGCCGACGCAGCTCGCGATCCGGCGAAAAGAATAGCCGCCGTCAGGCGAACGCGAGCCGCTTTCGCATTTCGCTGCGCAGGAACAGCAGGCTGATCACCGCCTGCAGCGTGATCGACGCGACCGAGACATACCAGAAGTCCTCGATCTTCACCCACGGCTGCTGCGCCATCCAGATCGCGGGCAGCACGAAGGTGAAGATGCGAAAGCCGCTGCTCATGAGGGCCGGCCAGGTGTTGCCGAGACCCTGGAAGAGGCCCGAGCACGCGAAGATGATGCCGTTGCACACGAAGTTCCACGACACGATGTGCAAGTACTGCGCGCCGACCGCGACCACCGCCGGGTCCTTCGAAAACGGGTGGATCAGCGACGTGGGACTCAACTGGCAGAGCACCGTGAGCACCGCCATGATGACGATGCCGATCCAGAGTGCCGACTTGAAAGTCTCGCGCACCCGGTCGGCGCGCTTGGCGCCAAAATTCTGGCCCGCGATTGGTGACACCGCGAACGCCACGGCCATCGCCGGCAGGAAAATGGCCTGCCCGACGCGCAGGCCGACCGCAACACCCGCTTGGGCATCGGCGCCGAACTGCCGCACGCAGGCGTAGATGACCGTGACGATCACGAAGAACAGCGCAAACTCGCCGCCGGCGGGCAGGCCGACGTTGAGCAGGCGCTTCCAGATCGCGAAGTTCGGCCGCCACTCGGCCAGGTTGAACGCGACGTAGTGCTCGAGCCGGATGAAATAGCCGAGCAGCATCACGACGCCAAAGACGATCGATATCGAGGTGGCGAGCGCCGCGCCCATGACACCGAGCGGGTGGCCGGTGCCCCACCCCGCGATCAGGATCGGCGCCAGCACGATGTTCATGACGACGGTCGCCGATTGCACGGCCATGGTCGGCTTCACGATGCCTGTTCCGCGGAGCGCCGCGCCGAGGCCCGTCATCGTGATGTTGAGCGCGAGGCCCGGCAGGTACCAATACAGGTAGATCCTGCCCGCCTCGGCCGTCGCGGCGTCCGCCGTAATCGATGCGATGTAGCTCGCGGTAACCGCGTACCCGAGGAGAATCACGACGGCGCCCACCAGCACGGACAGCAGCATCGACTGGTTGAAGACGAGATTCGCCTCCGCCTGATCCTTGCGGCCGACCGCGTGCGAAATGAGCGTGACGCCGCCAATGGTGAGCACCTGCATCACCGCCATCACGATGAACATGACGTTGGCGGCGGCGCCGACGCCTGCGAGCGCTTCCTTGCCGAGCGCGGAGACAAAATAGAGGTCGACGATGATGTAAAGCGTCTGGAACAGCATGCCGGCCGCGATGAACGCGGCCATCTGCATGAGGTGCTTGACGATCGACCCCTGGGTCAGGTCTTGCATTCTTCTAGTTGGGCTTGGGGAGCGTACCCGCTTCGATGAGCACCATTTTATCCGGGTTCAGGTACTTGCGTATCGCTCCGTTCACCTGCTCGAGCGACAGCGCATTGATCGCCTTGGGATAATCATCGAGCCACGTCAAGGGTTTGCCGCGCTGGAGGGTCCTCAGGATGAAGCTGGCGAGGCCGTCCGTCGTCGCGAGGCCCACCTTGTAGGAGCCGACGAGGTCCGCCTTGCGTGCCTGAAGCTCTTCGGCCGACACCCCGTCCTTCCACCAGCGCGTGAGCTCGCGGCGCGTCGATGTGACGCCCTTGTCGAGGAGCTCCGGCGCGAACGACGCCGTGATGCGCCAGTCGCCGTCCGTGAACGTGTCGTTGTCCATGTAGGAGCCGATGCCGTAGGTCAGGCCTTCCTGGTCGCGGACGACCTTCATCAGCCGCCCCGTGAAGCCGCTCCCGAGGATGGCCGCGCCCATGCGAAGCGCGAGCGTGTCCGCGTCGCTGTAACGCACGCCGCTCGCCTGGCCGAGGATGATCGACACGCTGGTCTTGTCCGCCATCTCGATCGCCTGGGTCTTGCCGGCATCGGGCGTCGAAGCGCGCGGCGCCGTGAGGACCGGCACGCCGCCCTTCCACCCGGAGGTGTCCTTGGCAAGCTGCGCCTGGATGCCCTTCACATCGAGGTCGCCGACGATCACGAGCGTGAGGTGCGAAGGGCCGTAGTACTTCGCATGGAATGCCTTCACGTCCTCGAGCTTCACGCGCGGCACGCCCGCGAGCAGATCCTCCGCTGTGACCTTGCGATTCGGATGGCCGGCAGGAAACGCGGCGCGCGAGAACGCATCGTCGGCGCGGAAGTCCGTATCTTCGAGCGAGCGCTTGAGCGAGCCCGTCAGCTGCTTCTTCGCCTTCTCGAACTCCTCGGCCGGGAAGGACGGGGCGCGCAGCTGCTCGATGAGAAGGTGCAGGACCTTCGGCGCATCCTTGCGCAGGCACTTGGCCCGAAAGCCGAGCGTCTGCTCGCCGACGGTGAACGAGATCGTCGCGCCGACGCTTTCCAGCTGCTGGGCGATCGCGAACTTGTCGGCCGTACCGGTGCCCTTGTCGAGCATCATTCCAGTCAGCGTCGGCACCGCCGGATTGCCGGCGCCCGCGAACGAGTCGCCGGCCGGCAGCGCGCCGGTGATCGTGACGACGTCCTTGATGCCCGTCGGGTAGGCGATGACGTCGGCGCCGCCGATGCTCTTGCGCACCGCTTTCTCCGCCATGCCGGCGAAGGCGGACGCGCTCGCGAGAACGAGAAGGGTCAGGAGTAGCGTTCGGAATTTCATTGGCTCACCACCGGCACGAACCAGCCTGTCGTGCTCTGATCGTCGAGGAGATACTTCGCGGCGACGCGCTTGACGTCGGCCGCCGTGACCTTGCGGATCCGGTCGGGAAAGGTCGAATAGAGCGTCCAGTCACCGGCCGCGATCCATTCCACCAGCACCGAGGAGACCGCCGCCGTGCCGTCGCGCGCGTACGCGATGTTGGCGGAGATCTTGTTGACGGCCGTGCCGACCTCGGAATCCGTGACGCCGTCCTTCACGATGCGCGCCACTTCGTCGCGCAGGATCTTCTCGACCTGCTCATGGCCCGAGCCCGGCGCGAGGTACGCGTAGATCTGGAACAACGACGGATCGTGAAAGAATCCCGCGTCGGCGCTGACGCTCGTCGTGAGGTTCTTGTCGGTGAGCGCGCGATAGAAGCGGCTCGTCTTGCCGCTCGAGAGGATGTTGCTGAGGACGTTGAGGGCCGGCATGTCCTCGTGACTCGCCGCCGGGCTCTTGTAGCTGATGCCGACGACCCCGAGCTCGCCGGCCCGCTTGACGACCACGCGCCGCGGACCCGTTTGCACGGGCTCCTCGGTATAAACCTGCGGAATCGCATTCGGCGCCTTGGTATAGACGCCGTAGTACTTCTTCACGAGGGCGAGCGCCGCTTCCGGCTTGACGTCGCCGATGACCGAGACCGTCGCATTGTCCGGCCAGTAGAAGGTGTCGTAGAAGGCGCGCAGCTTCCCGATCGGCACCTTCTCGATGTCGCTGCGCCAGCCGATCGTCGAATGGTGGTACGGATGCGCTTCGTAGGCGGTCGCGAAGATCTCCTTGTCGAGCGCCTGCACCGGATCGTTCTCGCCGATCTCGAATTCGTTGCGCACGACGGTCATCTCGGGCCGGCGGTCCTCCTCGCGCAGCAGCAGGTTGCGCATGCGGTCGGCTTCGATGGCGACGTAGCCTTCGAGGAACTCCGTGCCGGTTTCCGCGAAGTAGGCGGTGCGGTCGAGCCAGGTGTTGGCGTTGTAGTCGCCGCCGATGCTCTCGAGGTACTGCTTGACGCTGTTGCCCTTGGCGTCGTTGAAGTTCGTGCTGCCCTTGAACATGAGGTGTTCGAGGAGGTGCGTCGCACCCGTCGTGCCCGTCACTTCGTTCCGCGAGCCGACGCGATACGTCACCATGAACGTGACAACCGGCGCGGAATGATCCGGATAGATGAGAACGGCGAGGCCGTTCGAGTCGAGGCGGTATTCGTCGAAGCCGCCGAGCGACTTGACATAGGTGAACCCGGCGACGGACGCCGGCGCGGCCAAGGCCGACCCGGACGCGAGCGCTGCGGCGGCAAGGCCGAGCAGGATGGCGGACAGCAGTTTCACTTAGGGCTCCTTGGGACTCTCGATTTTCAGGACTTCCTGCTCGGGCGCGTCCGGCACGGAACTCGTCGGCCGGTCCGGATCATTCATGCCCTCGAACAACTGGCCGTTCGGCTTGATCTTCCCGATCCGGCAACCGGGAATGAGGAAAAAAATGAGCGCGCAGTGGTCATTGAGATTCAGGACCGGAATCCGGGTCTCCTTGTCCACTTCGATCCGATGCGTGTGGGCATGGTCCCAGTCGAAACCGTGCTTCGGCTTGCGGTCCGGATTTGGCACCACCGATCGCCATGGCGTCGCATCGCCCTTCTTTTTCCCGGCCTCCCGCAGCTCCTCGCGCCAGTCAATCGACGGCGGCCCGGCCGGCGCCGTCGATTCCGCCGGTGCCGCCAGTACGGGTGGCACTGGAATGTACAGATTCCCCGGCTTCACCGGCTCCGCGCGACGTTTGATTCGCTCGGGCGGCGTAGTCTCAGGCCGCGGCGGCGGTTCCGGCAAGACCATCATGACGAACGCCTCCGGCAATTCGACGAGCCGCTCCGGAACGCGCGACGAAGCGAGGAAAACGGCGAGTCCGGCGACGTGAATCGCAAGCACGGCGGCGAGCGGGAGGGCTCGGGCGCACGGAAAAACCGGTGTTTCTTGTTTTGCTTCCGCCATGCGCCGAACCGCGAGTGGCTGTCAGACCCGGCGCTTAACAATGCGTTCCGGACCCGATTTAACATCTTGATCCTGTGACATAAATTGGCCTGGCGTCGCATTGGCCCGGCGACCTAGGCATAATCGTCGTCGACCGGAATAGAGCACGAATAAGAACACCCCACAGGGGATTGAATGGAAAGACGACTGCACACCCGCCACCGAGCCCGCACCACCGTGTACATCACGTATCCCGGGCGCACGGGCAAGCTCTGCAAGGCGCGCAACCTGAGCGCCAACGGAGTTTTCGTCGAGACCAGCAACCTCGGCCTGCGCAAGGGCCAGCAGGTCGAACTCGCGTTCGCCATCAACCTGGGGGCGGTGACCAAGATCCATCGCCGCACGGCGGTGGTCGCGCACATCTCGGGCGGCGGCACGGGCCTGATGATGGAAAACTACGGCAACCGCTGAGCCGATCCGCCTTTGTACCTCCTGCGAATTCTGCTCGGACTCTGGATCCTGGGTTTCTTCGTGCTCGTCCTGATCGCGACGTCGCAGACGTTCTTCAACCGTAATCTCCAGGATCGCTTCTCGTGGTGGATGTCGAGCATTGCGCTCGCGGCCATCTGGGCCATTGCCGTGCTCTCGCGCGGCGGCCGCGACAGCCTGCGGCAGCGTTTCTTCTCGGAGCGCTGAGCCCTCGTCGTCAGTCGATGCCCACGGCTCTCGCCGTGAGCGCAAGCCACTCGTAGAGCGCCCAGCGGGTTCTCGAGAGATTGTCTACGTTAGGAATCCACGCCGTCGGCCCGCCCGGGCTCGCCGCCGGCATGCGCGTGGGCGCTGCAATCACCTCGAGGCCCGTCGCGCGAAATTCGGCCACGGCCCGGCGCATGTCGACGCTGTGCGTGACCAGCACGACGCGATGAATGCCCTGGGCCGACAGCAGTTTCTGTGACTCGACGGCATTCTCATGCGTATCGCGCGAACGCGGCTCGACCCAGCGCACCGGCACGCCGAATTCCTTTTCGAGTGTCGCGCGCATGAGCTCCGATTCCGGTGAGCCGCTGAATACAACGCCACCGGCAACGAGGATCGGCAGCCCCGTCAGCCGCGCAACGTGCGCTGCGTACCGCGCTCGCTCCAGCCCGCGCGGCGTCACCGACTCCTGCTTTGCATCGCCAAACTCCGGTACGGAGGTCGCGGCGCCTGCCGTCAGCACGACGATTGCCTGCGCCGAGCGCGCGCGCTCCATGTCGAGCTCGCCCGATACCGCCAGCGACCGTTCGAGCAGGTAGGGCAACGACGGTGTCGAGCAAACGAGCAACAGCACGAACGACGCGATCAGCAGGCCGCGCCCGGTTCGCCGATGGCGCCTGATGAGGAGCATGCCCGCGATCGCAAGCAGCAGAAGACTTGCCGGCGGCAGCGCGAGGTCGGTCAGGATCTTCTTGAGGACGAAGAGCATGGGGTCGGCGCCATGATTGCAGATTCGCGGGTACCGTCCCATCATGCACCGGATCCGGCCCAACCTGGAGGGACCCGATGAAGCTCTTTTGCCGGCTTATTCTGGTTCTGGCGCCGCTGACACTGGCCTGTGACCTGTCGGTCGCGGGACCCGACAAGGGGCTTCTCAACAATCCACCGCCTTCGGCGGCGTTCAACGGTTACGGCAAATATGAACTGAAGCCGTTGATCGTCGTCGCTCCCTATGCCAGCCAGCCCGCGAACCAGAAGGCCGCGGCCAAGATCCGCGAGCACATCGGCGAACAGATGGAGCCGATCGTGGCGGCCTGGAACAAGTCGGGTGGCACGTCGGGAAAAACCGGCACGCTGGTCATCGAGCCGATCGTCGAGGAGATCAAGTTCATCGGCGGCGGTGCCCGGTTCTGGGCGGGCGCGATGGCGGGCAGCTCATACGTCATCCTGCGATTGAAAGTCTCGGAAGCCGAGACCGGCACGGTGATCGCGCAACCGGAATTCTTTCAGCGCGCACAGGCGGTGAGCGGCGCGTGGTCGTTCGGGGGCGCGGACAACGGCATGCTGGGGCGGATCGTCACCGTGGCCAGCGCCTATCTCAATGGCAACTACGAGACTGCCGCGGGTGGTGCGACCGGGCGCGAACTGTAAAAGGCGGCCGTCGCGTTGTTGGCATTCGTTCAGATTGCTGAACGCCAGCCCAACGAAATGGCCACTCTTATATATGTGCCAGCGGCGTTCTGAATCCGTTTTGAGATTGGTGCCGGCTGAGAGATTTGAACTCCCGACCAACGGTTTACAAAACGGGCGCGATGTCAGTCGTGCTGCTACTGCACCGATCGTGGAAAATTGTGAACGATTGTTTTGCTTGAAGATTTTCTAAACTCACCCGCGTGACGCCCGTTGCAGTCGTCACGACCGAGCAGCAAAAAGCATCACCGAGTCCCACAAAAGTCCCCACAACCACCGGTTCATGGTCAATTTCTGACCAAGTCGGCTGAGCGGGCGCGCCTCCAATGTGCTCGGTAACCATTGACAGCTCAGGGATGCGTGAACCGGTTGGGGCGGCAATCGCGGCGTGCTCAACCCAATTGGCTTAAAGCTGGCCCCGTACCGAGGCTCGCAGGTCGCCACGAGCCCGCGGGAAGTCCAATCCTCCAGCTGGCGAGTTTGCTATTGAAGATCGTTGACCAGCGCACAACGCAGGAGAAGTAGGGATCGCTATCGGTGATTTGGTCAATATGGCGAAGCGTGCCGGCGTAGCGCTCAATGCAGGAGCAACGATTGATCTCAAGGTAGCAACTACTTGCCAATTCTCTTGCAAAGCTTTTCAACGGTCAGGCTTCGCATTTCGACGACTACTTGCACAAAGGGTATCGCCAGCAAGTTCGTTCGTACCGGCACAGCGGGAAAATCTATGCTCTGCAGGCTCGCTTTTTTACCATCCAGCGTGGTGACGCTTACAATTTGGAAAGGTTGCACAGTGTCACCACGGACGACTGTTTCTTGAATTACCTGAAGATTCTCTTGTGCCATGAGATTTGCTCTTCGAAGATGTACCTCACCATTCAATACACTGTACTTGTCTACTACAATCCAATCGCCGCTTTCAGCCTCTATTTGATATGTGAGTTCAGTCAGGTTGTTCGACGAATAGGTTATTCTGGCGCTCTCAGTCGGCATTAGTGCGCTTGCCTCGGATTTGAATTCCGACAAACTCTTATACGCGCACCAAGTCTGCCCGTCGTCCCTCAGTAGCAGGGAGTACGACTCCGGAACGGTTTGTGCAGCAGTGCATGCCGCCGCAGCTGCCAAAAGAAACGTCACTATAGGTCGCACCTTAAGGTTGTGACGCGCCAGCGCATTTGCGCGATTGGGCGATGTAGAACTACCTAGCACCATCCGCCGAGTTCCTGTCGCAGATAACCCCTATGTTCAAGCGTTCGCTCGATCGCGAGACGCTCGGCCA
>Ga0137410_10000453_pt1 | contig 28979 bp, 16 predicted proteins | sample CZODoug1_16funga_FD_108878 | JGI IMG/M metagenome (GOLD analysis project Ga0137410, IMG submission 108878) | Vadose zone soil fungal communities from Angelo Coast Range Reserve, California, USA - CZODoug1_16fungal (Illumina Assembly) | ecosystem: Environmental > Terrestrial > Soil > Vadose zone... | reverse complement strand
AGCCGCTCTCTCGTTTGCGCCCGATTCTTGCGGTTCTGTTCCTGTTATGCTCCTTCACTTCGGTTATTACGCAGCCTCATCTTTCGACTACAGCCGCCCGATCTTTTCAGCATCGACAAGCTGCCAGGGAGCTCTCACGCGAGGACCAGCAGTTCCTTGACGACCTGCAACACGGCTCATTCAATTATTTTTGGGAACAGGCTGATCCGTTAACGGGTCTGGTGCCCGATCGCGCACGAATTGACGGTTTGCTTTTAGACGAGAACCATCGCAACGTCGCGAGCATCGCCGCGACGGGCTTCGGTTTGACGGCGCTTTGCATTGGCGTCGAACACAACTGGATCGACCGTAGTCAGGCACGCGAACGTGCGCGCAATACGCTGAAATTTTTTGCGAACAGAGCTTTTCAGGAGCATGGCTGGTTCTACCATTGGGTGGATGCGAAGTCGGGCGAGAGGCGCTGGCAAAGCGAAGTCTCTTCGATTGATACGGCGTTGCTGCTTGGTGGAGTGTTAACCGTACGGCAATATTTTCGGGACGATAAAGAAATCGTCACACTCGCCACGAAGATTTACGAGCGCGTGGATTTTCGCTGGATGCTCAATGGTCATCCGCAGCTTCTCTCGCACGGCTGGAAACCAGAGACAGGTTTTCTCAAACCGCGCTGGGGCACTTACAGCGAAGACACGATCCTCTATTTGCTGGCGATTGGCTCACCCAAGCATTCGATTTCCGGGGCTTCATGGTACGCGCTGTGGCGCGATCGCTATCGCTATGAAGGCTACGCGTATTTCACAACCATTGGCGTGCCCCTCTTCATGCATCAATATGCGCACGCCTGGATCGACTATCGCCACCGCCGTGAAACCAGAGGCGATCGCATTGACTACTTCGACAATTCAATCAAAGCCACTCTCGCGCATCGCGCGTTCTGCATGAACCTTGCCCATGATTTTCCGGCGTTTGGACCAAACATCTGGGGCATCACGGCTTCCGACAGTGCAAAGGGTTATCGCGCCTGGGGTGGACCACCGCGCGACCCGGACATCGACGGCACCGTCGTCCCCTCGGCGGCCGGCGGCTCATTGATGTTCACCCCGGAAGTCTCTATTGCTGCCCTGCGTGCGATGCGCGAGAAGTATGGTGACCGTGTTTACGGCAGGTATGGATTCGTGGATGCGTTCAATCCGAACACCGGCTGGGTCGATCGCGACGTGATCGGAATCAACGTTGGGATAATCCTTTTGAGCGCGGAGAACTCGCAAAGCGGAAATGTTTGGCAGTGGTTTATGCGTAACCGAGAGATCGAACGCGCGATGCAGTTAGTAGGGCTGGCGCGATATCGGAATAATCGGCGTGGACTCCGCCTCAATAAGGCTGCTTAGACTGAGGCTTCGTGGTTTTGGAATCGGAAGCGACTCTATTTCAAGCTCCGTCGGAAAATTCGATAACCCCACGCATCCAGCGAGAGCGCCGGCAGACCTACTGCTCGCTTCCTGGCAGACTGTTCCGGCGCCGGGGCGTCGGGCGGCAAAGGTGGACCAACATCGGGTGTAACATCGGCAAAACTCGCCGGACCGCTGACTTCAACCGAACCAAAGAACGGACGATTTGAAAGGTTGATCGCCACTAACACCTCTTCATCCGGGGTCTGACGCATAAAAGTCAGCACGCGCGCCTCGTCGGAATTCCGCAGCCACTCGAGCCGGCCGCGGCTGAGCGCATTACTCGATCGACGCAGGGCAATCATTTGTTTATAGAAACGCGGAAACTCCGGACGCCTTTCCGCGATGGGCCAGAAGATCGGCAACTTTTCAAACAGCGCCGGCGCTCCGGATTCAGTCGTGTCGCCAACCTCCATGCCGTTGTAAAGCATCGGCACGCCGTCGAGCGTGAACATCAACGCCGATGCCGCCAGCGCGCCCGGTTCGCCAAAGCGAGCAATCGCGCGACGCTCGTCATGATTGTCGGAGAAGCGCATGTGCAGCGAGCCGCGCGGCCACTCCCTGAATTCTTTTTCCCACTCTGAGTGCAAATCTGAAGCTCGCCCGCGACCCTGGCTCGCATCGGTGAGGGCGCTATGCAGCGGCCACGAGTAATCAAAGTCGAAAGCCTTGAGCAGCAACTCGGGTTTGTGTCCTTCAGCCAGCATCACGATGTCCGGTTTGAGTTGGTCCAACTCCGCACGCGCGTTTTCCCAAAACTCCGTTGGCACTTCTTCAGCGACGTCGCAACGAAAACCGTCGAGATCAAATTCGCGGATCCAGTACTTCAACATGTCCGTCATGTAGCGGCGCAACTGCGGGTTCGCATAATTCAGTTCGGCGACGTCGCTCCAGTCGTGCGGATAGGTGATGTGTCCGTTCGCATCGTGCTCGTAGAAATCCGGCCACTTCATCATGACGCTGTCCCACGATGTGTGGTTCGCGACGATGTCGATAAGCACCTTCATTCCCCGTCGATGTGCTTCGCCAATCAGTTTCTTGAAATCTTCTTTAGTGCCATAGTCAGGATTGATCGCGTAGTAGTCGCGCACGGCATAGGGGCTGCCGATGGTTCCCTTCTTCTTCTCCTGGCCGATGGGATGAATGGGCATCAGCCAAAGGATGTTCACGCCGAGGTCCTTCAGATCGTCGAGCCGCGCCGTGATGCCGTTAAAGTTTCCCGGCGCCGAGAACGCGCGCGGAAAGATTTCGTAAACGACACCATCGCGCACCCAATCGCGCGACGGGCGAGCCTGTTCCTTCGAGACGTCGCGCGCCGATTGCTGAGCTTTGCTTCCGTAAGAAAACGACGCGAGGATGACAAAGCTTAAGAGCAGCAAGTGACTTGTGCATTTCCATGATTTACTTCGCCGTCGAATGGAAACTTTCATTTATTTTCGCCCTCCGCTGGTCACCTGCACACGGGAAAAATCACTCCTCGTCAATCAACCCAGTGCTCGGCACCGGTTGCACCGACTCCGGCACCGTAAACAGTTCATGTTTGTCAGCTTCAATCACCGCATCTTCCGGCACATTACGATCCGCAACGTCATTCACCAAAGTCACCAGGCCCGCGGCTATAAGCATGAACACGCCGCCCGCCATTACCATATACAGCGGTGCGCGCGTGCTGTTCTCTCCGAAAATGGCGCGGATGATGCGCCCAAAGAAGAGCGAGGCAATGATCTCGGGAATAACGATAAAGAAATTGAAGATGCCCATGTAGACGCCCATCCGAGCCGCCGGCAACGCTCCTGAAAGAATGGCGTAAGGCATCGCCAGGATTGAAGCCCAGGCAATGCCCACTCCAACCATCGTGACGAGCAGCATCCATTTATCCTGGATGAAGTAAACCGACAGCAGACCCAAGCCGCCACAAATTAGCGAGATTGCATGCACCGTCTTACGACTCGTAGCGGCCGCCAACTTTGGCAGTAGAAACGCGATGGCAAAGCAAACTATCGAGTAAATCGCAAACGCATTGCCACCCCATTCCTGCCCGAGCGCAAAACGCGGGTCGCCGGCACCGGCGGCGCGAAAAACATGATACGAAGTAGTAAGGCCAAAGAACATCCACATGCAGAACAGTCCCAGCCAGGTGAAAATCTGAACGATGGCCAGTTGCTTCATAGTCTTCGGCATGTTTGCGAAAGCGCTGGATATTTCCCGCAGCAGTTCAGCTATGATTCGAAATATTTTTGCGAGGCCCCTGGCACTGCCGTAAGTTTCCCGGCGCATACGCTCAAACTCTTCGATGTTCTCGGGCGGGTATTCTTTAGTTGTGACAACTGTCCACAGCACTGCGAGCAGAAAGACAACGGCGCCGATCTTGAAAGAGTATTGCACCGTAAGCGGAATGCCGCTGGCGGTTGTTCCGGTGACCCCGTATTGCCGAAACAACCAGGGCAGTGCGTTCGCCAGCGAAGCTCCGATGCCGATGAAAAAACTTTGCATCACGAAGCCGGCGGTTCGTTGATCGACGTTGAGTTTGTCGGCAACAAAGGCCCGGAATGGCTCCATGCTGACATTGATGCTGGCGTCCAAAATCCAGAGGAGGCCGGCCGCCATCCAAAGTGCCGAAGAATCGGGCATGAAGAAGAGCGCAATGCTGGCCAGGATCGCGCCGGTAAGGAAGTAGGGCCGGCGGCGGCCTAACCGATTCCACGTTCGGTCACTCATTGAACCGACGATCGGTTGCACCAGTAACCCGGTCATTGGACCAGCGAGCCAGAGCAGCGGCACCGCATCAGGACTGGCGCCAAGGTAGGTGTAGATGCCGCTCATGTTGGCGAGCTGGAGACCCCAGCCAAACTGGATCCCCATGAACCCAAAACTCATGTTGAAGATCTGCCAGAAGCTCAAGCGTGGTTTTTGCATTTGTAGTCCTCCGAGCTAATAGACGTGCTTGATGGCCGCGGCTATGCCGCCTGATGTGCGGAAGGTCTATGACCTTCCAGCACACACTCTTAAAGAACCGGGGCTGTGCCCCTGTGATTCCGACTGAGGGCGCAGCCCCAAAATCCTTTTTGCCAATCTCGGAAGGTCGTAGACCTTCCGCACATCGGGCGGCAGAGCCGCGGATTTTTCTATCGTGCATAGATATTGATGTCCTCCAACACCACATTCCGATCGAGCGACAGCGCGTACACCAACGTTCGCGCCATGTTATCCACATGGATGAATCCTAGTCGCGGCGTTTGATCAGGTCGTGAGTTTTCCACATCCACCAATCCAGGACAAAAGTTAAAGACGCGGATATTCATTCCGGTCTTGCGCACGTGATCGCGCAGCGCTTCGGCATAACCGAGCAGCCCAAATTTCGACGCGCAGTAAGAAGGCACGTCAGCGTAACCATGCTTACCCGCTTGCGAGGAAACGTTCACGATGTCGCCGAAATCATTCTGGCGCATGTGCGGCAGCACGGCGCGAACCAATTGCATCACGCCGCGCAGGTTCGTTTCCATCACCGTGTCCCAACCTTCATCGGTGACCTCTTCAACGGTCTCCGGAACTGCCAGGCCGGAGTTGTTGATGAGCACGTCAATCGACTGCCAGCGCGCAAACACATCTGCAACCAATTCTTCAATCTGCGCGCGTTCGCGGATATCAAACTCATACGGAAATACACGCTCGCCGGCGAGCGTTGCATTTATTTCGTCCGCGGTGCGCCGCAAGACATCGGTCCGACGCGAGGCAATAACAACTTTCGCGCCGGCAGACGCAAGTGCCTCGGTAAACGCGCGACCGATTCCGGTGCCGCCACCGGTCACGATCGCAACCTGCTCCTGCAATGGTTTGGACTTCATCATGACAAGATAAGAACAGCTTGTTTAGAGTTCAGGACAAACAACTTAGAACGCAGACTGTCCGCACTTCCGGGGACCGCGGGCGTCTCGCCCGCATCAAGCGACAAGTTCACTCAAGTCAGCGTTGACTCTCTCAGCCTTTGACAGAGTGGCATTCAGCGAAAGCGGGCGAGACGCCCGCGGTCCCAGTAAGAGCGGCGCATCAGTGCGCTCTCTGAACAACATCGCAAGATTTACTGCCGCACGAATATCGACGCTGAGCGCGAAGGCAGTGCAACGTTCAATTTCCCATTCTCGACTTGCAGATCACTACTTGCCCCCAGCCGGTCGGCCAGTCGCGTACCATTCGCCAGACCAGCAGGGGAAACTTCAAATGTGATCATTACCGGCTTGGTGTCGTTATTGATCGCCACAACTACAACGTCGTTTTTCGTCTTTCGCACATAAGCATATTGCTGATCGGAAACGTAGAGATTGACCAGCGCGCCGCGCTTGAGCGGCTCGAGTTCGGTATGCAAGTGCGTTAGCCGGCGGATGTACTCAAACAAATCCTCTTCGTCTTTGCTGCGTCCTGCCCGCGAGAAAGCATTTCGCTTGTCGCCGGGGAAGCCTCCGGGAAAATCGCCACGCGTGGTGGGCTCGTCCGGGCCGGTCATCGCGATCTCGTCGCCGTAGTAGAGCTGAGGCACGCCGCGCGTAGTTAACACAAACGCGTTCGCCAACTTCAGCCCGGCGAGTGTGGCCTCTCTCTCACTCATGAAGCGGCCGTCGTCGTGTCCGCCGAGCAGCGTCACCAGAATTTCTGAATTGTTGTAGAGATAATCCTTCGCGAGCGTCTTCGGCACCTCATCAAGGTTGTGCTCTTCAGCAAACGCATGGCGAACGGGATAGAACAGCGGGAAGTCGAGCAGCGAATCGAGACCGGAATCTACGCCGTCGAAGCGCACTTTGCCACCCTGGAAAAATGACGTATGGACCACGTCGCCGTCTTTCACCTCACCCACCACTTTGAAGTTAGGAAACTCCTTTTTCAACGCACGGTTCCAATCGCGCCAAAAAGTGCTTGGCACATACTGCCAGGTGTCCATGCGGATGCCGTCGAGCCCGGTGGCGCCAATCCACCACAGAGTGTTTTGAATCAGATAACGGGAAACCTCCGGGTCGTTTTGATTGAGATCGGGAAGAAAGTCGAGGAACCAGCCCTCCATCGTTTCTCGTTTCAACTTCTCGACCGGGCGCGGATCGTGCAGCACCCACGTTTGGAAAACATTCTTCAGATGATTGGCTTTAGTGCCGTTGAACCACGTCGGCGTCGGCGGATCGTCAACCCAGGGATGATAAGGACCGGTGTGGTTAACCACTTCGTCCTGAATGATCTTGATGCCGGAGCGATGCGCGGTCTCGACCAACTCGCGCAACTTCGCGAGCGTGCCAAAGTGCTCCTCGACCGCGTAGAAATCCTGCGGGTTGTAGCCGTGGAAGCCGGTGCTTGGTTTGCCTTCCTTCAGTTCGATTTGGTTCGGATGATCGTAGTTGTCGTACCACGGCGTCAGCCACACGGCAGTAACACCAAGTTCCTGCAAATAAGGCAGGCGGTCGATCACACCCTGGAGATCGCCGCCATGGTAATAAAACTTATTCTTGCGATCGTAAATGCCGCGCGACTGCGGTGGGTCGTTGTTTGATGAATCGCCGTCGCTGAAACGATCGATCATGAGCAGGTACATTACGTCGGCAGGCGAGAGACCCTGGAAACGTCCGGGCCGGCGCAGCGGCGGGAGAATTTCAAATGCGGCGGGCGCCATTCCATCTGCGGTTGTGATTCTTAGTTGTCGTGGGCCAGGGTTGGCCCGAGGAGCGATGACTACGTCGACAAACAAATACGTGCCGCGCTCGTTAGTCTCGGGCGCGCCCGCCACGCTAACGCCGCCCCCGATAACCTGCACTCGCGCGCCTTTCAGATTGCTGCCGCGAATCAGCAGTCTTACTGGATTGACTGAACTGCCGGCCCACCAGCTTGGCGGCTCAACTTTGAGAATTTGAGGGCTGCCGGTTTGCGCCGTGGCGCAGATGCTCGCGATTATGAGGATAGCGAGCAGCAACACCAGGCGCTTAATTCGATGAAGTCGCATGTCTCGTAATGTCACCAGCAATTCCGCAGTGAATCTCACCTTCGAACCTCTCTTCATAATCCGTGGAGAGCGCACTTGTGCGCCCGGGCGGACAAAGTCCGCGATCTAAACGGATGGGACGGACTCAGTTGCAGCGGCGGCGCTGGAGACCTCCTTCGCGCGACCATACAGATTAGTCAGATCCTTCAATCGCTTTCCGATTTCCTCTGTCAGGGCTCCGGTCTTGTAGCGCCACGCCCAATTCCCCTCGGTGCTGTTAGGAAGATTCATACGCGCTTCGGTGCCAAGGCCCAGCACATCCTGCAACGGCACGACCGCTGTATTCGCGACCGACGCCATCACGGCGCGAATGAAGTCCCAATGAATTTCTTTGCCGTCGGTGTTCAAATAATTCAGACAAAACGTCCGCTCGCGCTCGATCTGTTTTGCTGTTCTCGTCGAGCCTTCACCAGCCACGCTGTGAAACCAGCCGACAGTGGTATCGTTGTCGTGAGTGCCTGTGTAGGCAACCACGTTTGGAGCGTAATTGTGCGGCAGATCGATGTTTTTCGTATCGCTGCCAAAACCAAACTGCAAAATTCGCATGCCGGGAAAGCCGAAGCCATCGCGCAGTGCCACGACGTCAGGCGTAATCACGCCCAGGTCTTCGGCGATAAGCGGCAACTCGCCAAGCGCTTTCCAGATCGCGGTGAATAGCTCTCGCCCCGGCGCTTCTACCCACTGGCCGCGCTCCGCAGTCTTGTCGCCGCCAGGAATTTCCCAACACGCCGCAAAGCCGCGAAAGTGATCGACGCGCACAATATCAACAACGCTTAGCGTGGCCCGCACTCGCTCAATCCACCACTTGAACCCTTCGTCGAGCATGCGCTCCCAGTTGTACAGAGGATTCCCCCAAAGCTGGCCGGTGGTGCTGAAGTAGTCAGGCGGAACGCCGGCGACGACTAGAGGCGTGCCGTTCTTGTCTAACTTGAATTCTTCGGGATTGGTCCAGACGTCCGCGGAGTCGTGGGCCACGAAAATCGGGAGGTCTCCAACCAACTGGATGCCGCGCGCGTTGCAGTAGCTCTTAAGGGCAAACCACTGGCGGAAAAACAGGAACTGATAAAACATCTGCGCTTCAACCTGATCACGAAGCTGTTCGCGTGCGCGGGCCAGCGCCGTGGGCGTGCGGCGCACCAAAGCCGGCTCCCATTCATTCCAGGCAATTCCACCGTGAGCATCTTTCAGCGCGCGAAACAAAGCATAGTCTTCGAGCCAGTCGGCGTATTGCTGAGCGAAAGTCTCAAAAGCACTGCGGAGCATAGTGTCGGTAGTTTTCTTGTAACGCTCATAGGCTTTCCGCAGCAGATCGCCTTTGAGCGCATGTGCCTGTACAAAGTCCACCACCTCGCTAGTCGGCGAAGGCCCGGAGGGCAAGTCAGAACGCGAGAGTAATCCTTCAGGGAACAACTGCTCCGGACTGATGAGCAAAGTGTTACCGGCGAAAGCCGAGTAGCAGGCATAAGGCGAATCGCCATACCCCGTTGGGCCAAGCGGCAACACTTGCCACAAACTTTGCCCGGCGGCTTCGAGGAAATCCGCGAAGGCATACGCCTCCGGTCCGAGATCGCCGATGCCGAATGGCCCGGGCAACGAAGTCGGATGAAGCAGGATGCCGCTGGATCTGGGAAAGTTCATCAGCCCTTTAGTCGATCGTTTAGAGGCGGGCATTGCCCGCCGGTGCTCCCTGAGTTGAGACGGCGGGCAACGCCCGCCCTCTAAACTCCTAGCACAGCCGCGAGTTAGCGCACTAAAAACATCGCCGCTGAATTCCCGGGCAAAGTTAGAGTTGCACTGCCATCTGTTACGCGAGCGCCGCCCGCCGTTCCAATCAAAGTCGACAACTCAGCGCCATCTCTCAAGCCAATCGCACGCGCCGGCACCGTCACTTTCTTTTCCTTCGCCTCGCGGTTGAAGGCGACAATCACAGTCTCACTCTTATTCCGGCGCGCAAATACGTAAGCGTCGTCGTCGTAGAAGAGATCGATCAGGCGGCCTCGTCGCAGCGCCGAGTGTTCCGCACGCAGACTTAACCAGGCACGCGTCCACTCAAACATTTTTTGCTCTTTTGGTCGCCGTCCTTCGGGAGTGAAGGCATTGCGTGTATCGCCGGGGAAGCCTCCGGGAAAATCTCGGCGATTGTCAGGATCTTCCTTTCCTTCCATGGCGATCTCTTCGCCGTAGTAAAGCTGCGGAACGCCGCGAACGCTCAAGATAAACGCGATGTGCATCATTGCGCCTTCGAGGGTCGCGCCATCAAGCGACATGAAGCGCATCGTATCGTGATTGTTGGCGAACGCGGTGATCTTCAAGGGATCGGGATAGAGTGCATCATACTTGAGTTGATCGCGCAGCCCTCGCATGGGCGCCTTGCTAGTGAATGCCAGCAGCGAAGCGTTCCAGAGCGCGAAGTCGAAATCCGAATCGAGCCTGGTATCGACGCCGTCCCAACCCTTGTGACCACCGATGAAGAAGGCAGTTTGCGCCGCATCGCGCTCGAACACCTCACCCACCATCCACATCTTCGGATACTCGCGATGCAACGCGTCTGACAGATCTCGAATGAAAGTGCGCGGCATGTACTGGATTGTGTCCTGACGAATTCCGTCGGGCCCGGTGGCACCGATCCACCACAGCGAGTTTTGAATTTCGTAACGCGCGACGTCGGGCTCTTCCTGGTTCATATCCGGCAGATCGTCACTGAACCAGCCGTCAAGCGTGTTGCGAACTTCATCCTGATTCCCGTGCGGCGAAAGGAGCACACTGTTTCTGAATTTATTGAGTGGGTGCTGCGCAAGCGTGCCGTGAAACCAGTTGTCGAGCGGCGGATCTTTCACCCAGGGATGGCGCGAGCCGACGTGATTGGCGACCTGATCCTGAATAATTTTCAGACCTAACGCGTGCGCCTTCTCGATCAGTTCGCGCAGCGTCGCCAGGTCGCCGAAATGATCCTCGACCGCGTAGTAATCGATAGCGTGATAGCCGTGATAATAGGTGTTGGGACACCAGGGCTTGTCGCAGTTGTTAACTCCATTCCAATTGTCGTACCAGGGAGTCAGCCACAGCGCCGTCACGCCGAGGTCCTTAAGGTAAGGAAGATGGTTGATGATGCCGCGCAGATCGCCGCCATGATAAGCGCGTGGATTTTTTCGATCGTTGGCCGCGGCCGGCGAGCCGGGCGGAGCGTTGTTTGATTGATCACCGTCGGCAAAGCGATCGGGCATGATCAAATAGATCACATCGTCGTTCGTTATTCCCCGAAAATGTGTGTCCGCTGCCAGTGGCGCCGCAATCGTAAAAGGAATTGTCGTGCTTCCCAGCGGCGTAACCAGTGTTAGTGGATACGATCCGGGGCGCGCAGTCGGACTGATGCGGACGTTAACAAAAAGATAAGTACCTTTGCTGTTAACGAAAACTTCCGAAGTTTGAATGGCTGGATTGGTTACGCGCACACGCGCGCCGGTGAGGTTCTCGCCACGCACGAGCAATCGAACTGGATTGATGCTGTGGTGGGCCCACCATGACGGCGGCTCGACTTTAGCGACTGATGGAACGCCGCCTTGAGTGGCTTGACGCGGCTGTGCCGTCTGATGTGCGGAAGGTCTGTGACCTTCCGGTGAGCGCCGATTATTGTCGGGGCTGCGCCCCAGGCCAGGGCATAGCCCGGCGCAGAGAAGGATCACTACGGTGGGGCGGAGCCACCACCGCACATCAAACGGCGAAGCCGCGACGCGTTTAGCAGATTGAAGAATAGAATTGCTCGAGGATGTGGAAGCGCGAAGGAATGCAAAGGGTTCGCACTCAGCGGTGCTTTGCGTTTTAGCCTGGCGCACGTTGCGTTTAGCTCTTCCTTCCCGAATTCCGAAAACTACGAATTCGATCGACAAGCAATTTGATTTCGGATCTGGTCAGCTTCTTGCCAAACGCCGGCATGCCCGCTTTGCCCCGCGCCACTGCCGCTCTTAAAGTTCTGGTGCTGGTAGTAGTCGCGTTCTTTTTCCACCACTCAGGGTCGGTGAAATCCGGCGCCCTAAAAAGGTGTCCCTGCGGTGTGTCGCTGCGGCCGTCGGCTCCATGACAGCGGGCACAATTTCGATTGAACAGCTCATTGACTTGTCTGACGCGAACCGCACTCCGACGTTGAAATGCAGCCTGTGCGATACCATCCGGAATCAACCATATAGCGAGCACTAATAACACGGCGCTGCACGTAAGAATGCCTTTCAAAAACCAATTCATCTGCTCTCGATGCCGTTCCTTTTTCTACTGTCCCACGGGAACGAGATCGTGAATGTGCCAGAAGACGCTCTCGTTGCTCATCTCCGGATGTTTTCGCAGAAACATATTTGCAAGCGGCAGCGCGGAAGGGTCGTCCTTCAGGTCGGCGAAAATTTTGGCTTCTCGTTTCGCCTCGTCCTTCATTCCCAGCTTGCGGAAGAGCAGCATCAGGTTGTAGTGCGCGCCCATGTCCTCGGGGTCGATCGCCAGGATCTTTTCATAACACGCGCGCGCAGACTGGTAGTCGTGTTTGATCTTGCAGAGCTCGCCAAGCTGTTGCAGAGACATGCGGTCACGGGGAAAGGCGGCAAGCACGCGGCGAATATTCGCCTCAGCTTCGTCCAGTTGTCCGCGCCGGATAAACACGCGAGCCTGTTGAAAGAGCGCGCGCATGTTTTCCGGGTTGGCCCGCGTCACGGCATCAAGCAGATCCGCTGCCCGGTCGTATTGGTCCAGCTCAATCAATCCGATCGCCTGGTTTACCTGGGCCATCTGCCGGTATTTCTCGTCAAGCGCGGCGGCATGAATGAAGGCGTCGATCGCCAGCGGATACTGCTTCTGGTCCATCAGTGCGATACCGTAGTTGTTCCAACGTCGCCAATCAGGCATAGCAGTTTTTGGAATTTCGTTCGCGGGAACGGGCGCGTTGTCACCAACCCGCAGCACGTATTCAGCGCTCGCCATTGTCACGATGGGATATTCAACCGACTTGCCCAAAGCGTAATCGTTGAACACGCGCGTGAAGCGCCGATACTGAAGCCGCGCTTTGAGATGAAGCGGACCATTGTCTTCTGACGGAACGCGAAACTGATAACGCGCAACGTCCGAACGGCCTGACTGGATCGAATTATTTTGAGCGATGCCGCGCGTGCGCCAAATGTGATGCTTATCGTTGTAGGATCCGTCACCTTTAACCAGATAGGTTTTGTAGTTATGCGCCGACTCGTCAAGATAGCCGTTCGGCTTGAGGAATCCCGACTGATAGAGCGTTTTGCCGCTGTCATCAGTGACGACGAATTGAACGAAAGCTTCGTAGAAGTCGCGCAACTCCGGCGGAAACGAGTGGCCGATGTTTTTGTTGGTGATAACCACTTCCGCCGTGATGCGGTCGGCGGGCTTGAGGGAAAAACTACTGCGATTGAGCGGCGCGATGAATTCTTCCGCACTGGTTCCCGGAGACTTGCGACGGATTGCAAAAATGTCGATGCCCAGCGCGTCGTTTTCCAGAAACTTATTGACTGCGTCGAGTTGTTCGGGCCACTTGTAAAAAACCGGAATCGCGGTGTTGGCGGCAGCCCAGCGATGTGAAGCGAGTTTTCCCAACTTCGCCGACACGTCAAACAACGGCGCCGGCTCGCGCTTCATGTGACACGAGTTGCAGGTCTCTTTGTCGCGAACGTAATAGGGATGCGGCGACTCTTTTGAAAACGAAGACATCTGATATTCATCGCCGACCGCAAAGGCGCGGATAAACTTGTAGTCGTTCAGCTCGCGGGGCACCTGCGATTTGTGGCAAGCCGCGCAAAACTCTGCCGACTTCAGCAGCGGCCGCATCATCGCCCGTCGATGCGACGGAATGTCGTCAAGAATCTGCTGGTCCGTGACGCCTTCGAGCAGTCGCGTGCCGTCTTCCTTCACCAGCAACGCCGGCTCGCCCATCACGTAGCCGCCAATGCCGCGGCCGTTCGCCGACTGAATTGTGTGGCAGGCAATGCACGAGACGCCATCTTCGTCGAAGGGTCGTTTGACCTTCGAACCCTTTGTCAGTGCGCCGGAAAAAAGCGCTGCCGGGTTGTGACAGGATTCGCAGTGGCGAGTGAATTCAATTCCCTTCTGCGATTGCAAGTCCTTCACGTTCTTCTGGTAAAACGGCTCGCGAAACGCATTGCCATGGGCCGACTGCCGCCACTGTGCATGCGCGTCCGTGTGACAGGCGCCACAGCGCGTCGACGCGACAAACTTCTCCGCGGGAATAAATGTTCCGGTTACGGACGTGGCATTGCTCGGCGCAAACGGATTTGTGCCAAACTTGAAATCATACGTCTTCGCGATCTCTTCGCTATAGATCTTTTCCGCAGCGCTAGCGCGTGAGATCACGCCGCCGGCATACACTCCGGCAGTAACCAAGCCGGCCATTGCAGATAAGCTTACCGCTGCTGCAATGAGCTTCACGACTCGTCTGCGGAGTAGTCCGTGGTTGTTTTGAGATTTGATTTCGCCCAGGATTTCTTCCATAGCAGCTTAGTTGCGCTAATGCCTCAAAAATCGACCTGGCCATTCACGCTCACTTTCGCAACGTTTACCTTGAAGTTAGTGTTCATGTTGACATCGTTGTTCGTGAAGTTGGCGATCAACTCGGTATCGGTGCTGGTTAAGAGCGGCTCTCCCTTATCATTAAAGCGAGCAAAGTAAAACACAGCTTCTTCGCCGGGTGCTTTTGGCGGGACGAAGTGAATCAGATCGCGGCGCTCGCCGCGATTATTCGCAATGAAGATGTAACGCTGCAAGTCGGCAAGCCTGCCGCCCTTGAAAACCGTGAATATCGGATCGGCGCCGGGACGTTCCTTGGACACCGCACTCAAGGTGAGCACGTAGTTCTGCTCACAGGCTGGACATTCCAATAACCCTTTGTACTTGGTGTCGAATGCGGCACGATCCTTCGCGTTCATCTGATCGTAATTCGTCTCGAGTTGTTTGAGTCGCACCAGGGCCTGACGCACGGTCAGCGCCGAACGAAGCCGCAGCGTAAACTGAAAATCCACCGGCGCTTCGGCCCCGCCGATCTCCGCCTGGTTGGATGTGGTGTTGATTAGTGCTCCCGAAGTTTCTGACGGCACTGTGCCGCCGGCTATGCGCCTGGCCGTGTCGGCATAGCGGAGACGCACTTCCTGTTTTGGCGCCCAGGGAGAATCGTCAAGTACCTGCTGGGCCTCCTTCTTCGACCATTGCTGAAAAGGTTTGGGTGGTCGGCCTTCCTGCGAATAGACAAGCAAGGTCGAAGCCTGGACCATCAACGCCATTAAAGCCAGGCCTAAAAATTTCAGCGAAAACTTTTTTCTTTGGGTATTCATATTAAGTAAACTCTCAATCGCAGTTAATCAATTTCTACTGCGGAAGTTGGTTGAGCATTTGCTGGATTCTAATCTTTTCGTCCGCCATCCGCTCCTTCGTCGAATCCTTCTCCAGAGCATCGAGCCTTTTGAATTCCACCAGTTCGACCTGCGCCTGCTCCGGCTGTTTGAGCCGCGTATACGCAAGAAATAGTTGATAGTGGGCCGCGGTATACGATGGGCTATTAGCTAGCACCTGCTGGAGGCGTTTGGCTGCCTCCGCAAAATTGCGCTCCTTCAGCGCCAGCCTGGCATAATCGTAGAGCACGGGAACATTGTTGGGGTCAAGCTCCAGCGCCCTTTTAATCGGGGCTTCGGCATCTTCCAGCCGGCCTTGCTCGATGGCTACATAACCCAGACTCGCCAGCGCGTCGACATTTTCCGGATTTTTCAGCAGAAATTTTTGCAGGAATTCCCGAGCCAGGTCGAAGTCGCCCGCGGCCCGATGCGCATAACCCTGCCAATATTCAATGTCGCTGCGACTGGGGTCGAGAGCGGCTGCCTGATCGAAGTCTGCCGCCGAAGCGCTCCAGTCGCCTTTGCGGTAGTAAGCATCAGCACGCGCTAGTACGTATGTCGCCTGTTTTGGTTCCAGGTTAACCGCGCTGGTGTATTCACTGATTGCACCGTCCCAGTAACCAACGCGAAAATACTCTCGTCCCAGGAGGAAGTGGTAGCTTGCTTTATTCGCATCTCGTTCGAGCACGTGTTTGAACTCGGTGATGGCGTTGGCCCAATCGTTGCGCGCACTGGCAATGAGGCCGAGCCGCAGGTGCGTTTCGGCAGGTTTGGGATCCAGATCCGCGGCTTCCGCCAGATACTTCGCTGCTTCGTCGTTGCGGTCAAGGTTGTAAAGCGCGATGCCCAGATTGTAAAGCACCTCGAAGGTATGAGGCGTAAGCTCGTTCACCCGAGCGAAGAGGCGGGCCGCGTGTTCGTACTGGCCGCCTTGAGCGATTGCCGTTGCGAGGGTGAATAATCCGCGCGCGTCCGCATTGACTGCACGTTCAACCAAAGCCGCCGCCGCCTCAGCTTCCGACGCGCGATTGGCGCGATAAGCAACGCTGAGAAAAGCCAGGGCCAACTGCGGATCGTCGGGTTCTACTTTCCGCGCCTGGGAGAAATGTTCCGCAGCCTTAGCAAATTCGCCCGCATCACGGTAGAGACTGCCCAGGTTGTAGTGTGCCTGAACATGTCCCGGATCCAGTTTCAAAACGCGTTCGAACTGCGTGATGGCTTGGTTTGTCTGGCCGCGCTCAGCCAAATGACGACCCAGATTGTTAAGCGCACTAACGAAGTTAGGATCGAGTCTGGTTGCGGTGCTGAACTCCACATATCCTTCCTCGGCACGTCCCGCTCGATCAAGCACAACACCAAGAAGATTGTGGGCAACCGCGGATTGCGGCGCCGCGGCCACGGCCTGGCGAGCGGCCCGCTCGGCTTCGGCGAGGGATCCCTGTTGTAATTGCGCTACGGCCAGGTCCAGGGCGGCGCGTGCGGCGGGGTTTAGCTGCGTCGTACTTCTGGCACTCTTCGTCCCGGAGTCGCGCTTCTGCACTCGCTGGGCTTTAATCGCTCCTTCATCGAACAAAAACAATAGGCAGCAAATCACAAGTGAAAAGCGCAGCCCGAAAGCCAACTGTATCGTCGCAGCTTGTGTCGCTCGATTCTTCACCAGATAATTTCGTCCTTAGTGATTCCGCGGCGATGCGTTGGTGCGAAACTCGCTGTTCAGCTTCTCAACGATTGCAAACTCACGTCCGGCTTCCTCATTTCGTCCGAGCCGTCGTAGCCCTTGACCCAACTGATAATGAGCATCTGCCCGTTGCGGATCCAGCGTAACTGCAACCTGCAAAGCCTCTACTGCTTCGCTATACAGTTCACTAAGCATAAGCGCTCGGCCCAATGACCAACGGGCTTCAAAATTTTTGGGATCGATCGCGATTGCCCGCCGCAAAGCACTGATCGCTTCGTCTTTTTTGCCTTGCTTCAACAGCACCGCACCCGCACCCACCTGGCCGAAAACTGACTCCGGATCGAGTTTGATAAGTTCCTGGTATTCCGACAGCGCGGCAGCCGAATTGCCCGCCGATTCCAGCGAGGTGCCCAGGAAGAATCGTGCTTCTGCAAACTTCGGCCTTATTCTGACTGCCTCGCGCAGACTTTTGATCGCGCCTTCATAATCTTTCTCTGCATATCTGACGCGGCCGAGATTGAAGACCGCATCGAAATTTGCCGGGTCCAGCGCTACAGCCTGAGTTAAAGCTTCGCCGGCTTCAGCGTTGGCATTACCGCGGGATGCCAGAATAATTCCAAGCAAGGTATAGGCGTCAGCCGCACCGGGATTGAGTCGCAACGCTCGCCGCACTTCCTTCTCGGCGGCTTCGCTCTGTTGCGCGTTGTAAAGTGCCAGCGCATAGAAATACGCTGCCTCGACGGAATCGCCGCGCTCTTTCGCTAATTCAGCAAAGGCGTCCACTGCCTCAGTCCAGCGGTTCAACTTTACGTAGGCCAGACCCAGGTCCTGCCAGGCGCCTACAAGCGTGCGGTCGCGCTGGAGGGCCTCGCGAAAATCGTTGATAGCATTCTTCAGATCGTCGCGATCAGTGGCGAGCAAGCCTCTGACGTAAGGCACTCGCGCGTCGGAGGGTCGAGCATCCTGGACCAGTAAGAGCTGCGACATGGCGCGCGCCGGATCGTTGAGCAGGCGATAAACGGCAATCAGCTCAAAGCGCACATCATATTGTCTCGGGTCCAGTTCGAGCGCGCGGCGAAACTGCGAAGCCGCTTCCGATAGTTGCGCCGGATCACCAATACGAAGCAGAAAGCGACCCAACTGATAATGCGCGGTGTAATTCTTATCATCGAGTTTCAAAGCCGCGCGTTCAGCCCCAACGGCTTCATTCGCACGGCCCAGTTTCCAAAGTACGTAACCGAGGTTGGCCTGATAATCCGCATTAGCGGGCTTGAGCTTGGTTGCCGCGCGCAGGTCATCGTAGGCTTCTTGAAAACGATTAAGCCGCACCCGAGCCAGCGCCCGCGCATTCAGTGCTTCGTCATCTTGTGAATTCGTTTTGAGTCTTGCTGTCGAGTCAGTCTCCACCTTTTCAGCACGTATCTCTGGAGTACTGAAGCGCTCGACGTGTGAGCGCACCGGGGTAGCTGACGGCGGCGTTTGCGCATATGGGGTGCTGGCGCACCACAGCACAATCAAAATCAGACCGCTCAGTTTCATTTTCATTTTGCTTAAGCCGAACCCGTGGGAAACGAGAGGATTCTAGCAAAAGAGAGGCACCCAGGGCGATCAGACGGCGCCTCGGCCGAGGAACGCCATCTGAGCGCTTGCGGTTACCAGCTACGATTGAAGCAGGCCTGGCAAAAGGCGCAACTTCAGAAAATATACTTCAGCCGATATTGAACTACACGTCCGGGCAACGCGTTATTCTTAATCTGGCCGAAATCACCATTGCCCAAATCATTGGAGGGCACCGTGAAATTCGGGTGATTGAAGACGTTGAAGAATTCAAAGCCCAACTGCACCTTCGTGTTCTCAGTGACCCGAGTATTCTTGAATACCGAGATGTCGGTGTTGAAGATTGCGGGCCCGCGGAACGTATTGCGTCCGAGGTTGCCGAATCTAATGGTATTTCCCGCTGGGTTTGTAACGGTACGCTGAGCACTGGCCGCCGTTGTAAAGGCCGCGGGATTAATAATCAACCCGGCCGGCACGTTGGCGAACGGATCCCCAATTAGTGAAGGACGATTAGCCCCGCCGCAGTTCGTGCACACCACGCTGTAAGGGAAGCCCGTACGCGCGGACTGAATGATATTTATCTGCCAACCGCTCACCAGCCGGTCGGGACCATTAGTCAAATAAGGTTGCCCTTTGCCGAACGGCAGGTCGATGATTGCGTTGGCAGATAACAGGTGACGTACATCCAGAGACGAGTTGCCTTTGTCAAAACTAATGTCAAACGGATTGATCGGACCACCGCGACCATTGCGTGAATCGCCAAGGCCGTTGAAGATGCCCGTGTTGTTGTCTATGGTGTGTCCCCAGGTATAGGAAATCTGGCCCTGAACATTACGCGAGAATCTCTTCTGCAGTTGCGTTTGCAAGGCATCGTAACTGGAGGAAGCTCCGTTGGTGTAAAGCACCGCGTTGTTCAAAAACTGCCCGCTACTGTTCCTCGCCAGAGCCAGGCCACCAGTGCCAATGTCATTCGCGTAGAGCAGATTGCGCGAGCGGTTCCCCACGTATCCAACATCCAGAGAATAATCCTTGGAAAACTGGTATTGGACGCTCAACTGGAACTGATGGACGTAAGCGGTCTTTTGTTTCGGATCAATAGCAAACACACCAATGTCCGTTGGGATGTTGTTTGGATCGATCTGTGCCGTCACGTTTGGCGGCCCGGTCTTCAGACTGAAAGTGGTCGCGCCTGCGCTCGTATTGAAACCATTCTGGTTCAACGCAATGCTATTAGTGAATGGTGGGTTGCGGACACCCGGCGGATAATCGACGCCATCGAGTGTATAGAGCAAACCATAACCACCGCGCACCACCAGGCTCTTATTCTTGTCGACCGAGTAGGCAAATCCGATACGAGGTCCGAAGTTGTTCTTGTCCGTCTGTATGATTCTATCGCTGGCGCCGCCGGCGGTGATTACTTTGCGTTGATCGATACTGAAGAGACTGTAGCGGCTGTCTTTTTCTGAGTAAGGCAGGAAGAGGTCGTAACGTAAGCCGAGATTGAGCGTCAAGCGGTCATTGACTTTCCAGTCGTCCTGTATAAAGAGGCCAATTTCTTGAGACCGCAGATTAAACGGACCGCCGAAAATCTTGCTCTTGCTGACAAACAGACCGGGCAGGCCCAGCAGGATGTTGGCCTGGCCGTTTCCGGTGCCGCCGTAAGGAATACCGTCAGCTCTAACGAAGCAAGCAGCCGCCGTTCCCGATCCTGCCGGACAGGTAGGGTTGGGTCCAGTTGCTGGACCATTGTCGCCATACTGGAACTGTCCCTTCAAAGCGCCGGTGCGTCCGCCATCAATCGTATTTAGACGACGGAGTCGCAACTCGCCGCCGGCTTTGAATACCTGATTTCCTTTCACGATCGTCACCGTGTCGCCGAAGTACGGATTCTTGCTCTTGACCTGGAACAGACCACCGTCACCCGTGAACTCCAGAAAGCCGTTACCAAAGTTGCCAATCAAAGATCCCCCTGACGCCTCGAGAGAGCCGTCATTCGCATTGGGAATGCCGATGTCTTTCGCGAAGGTTGGGCTGACGCCGCAAGCTCCGCCGACTCCGCAGTTGAAAATCGAAATCTGAATTTGCGTGAGACCGAAGCGGAACTCGTTAAGCACGGTAGGGCTGAAGGTGTGTGTGTCGGTAATAGAAATCTGCCGCGAATTGCCGCGTTCTTCGCCGGCGCCGAAACCAGCCGTGGCAATATTGCCGGGGAAAAAATTCGCGCGCACTGTTTTCAGTGGCTGATTGGAAAAGCGGCCCGAGAGCGAGTTGTTATCGGAAAGCTTGTGGTCAATCTTGATTTCCGGATTGTTAATTCTTTCCTTATTCGCGCGCTGGGTGAAATAGTTATTGCCGTTGACGTTGTTGTTGTCGCCGCTGGGATTGAAGAGCAGGCGCGTGGGCAGGGGATAAGCTGCCAGGTAAGCCTTGCCGACCGTGTCAAGCGGATTGGTAATAATATTTCCCGGGTAGGCCGCGCCCGTAAAGGGATTAAAGATCGTGGGAAACTCACTGAAATTTCCGGTGCGTGACAACGCAGTAGGTACTACCGTGTTCGTCGGAAATGGCAAATTGTTTCGTTGACCCAAAAAGTCAAAGAAAAAGAAAGTTCGGTTCTTGATAATTGGACCGCCAAGCGTGCCGCCAAACTCGTGTATCTGCTGCACGGCCTTTTGCAATTGGGTGATCTCGGCCGGAGATGAACCGCGAGCAATTGCTTCCGCCAAGCGAGTCTTCAAGGCAACGTGATACGCATTGAGGCGCGAATTCTGTCCGTAGTAGTAGAGCGAACCGTGAAAGTCATTCGTGCCAGACTTGATAGAAGTATTGATGACCGCTCCCGACGCGCGGCCAACCTCCGCGGGTGGAATACTGGTTGTGATCTTAAACTCAGCGATAGCGTCCGGGTTTGGGAATGTGCCAATGGTTCCAAACTGGGGCTCATTATTATCGACGCCATCGAGCGAAAAGTTATTGTTGCTGGAACGCTGACCATTGGCGGAAATCGCGGCGCCGCCCGAGCGATTGAAACGCGAAGACTCGGAGCTACCGTTTGCGTTGCTGCTTCCAGGACCACCGCTTCCCGCGCGGGGGTCGCCATTATTAAAGGAACGCGCCTCTGGTCCACCGCCAAGACCGACATTATTTGCGCGAACTACACCCGGCGTCAGCGTCGCCAGTTGCGTGAAGTTGCGTCCTGAGAGGGGCAACTCAGTTACCTCGCGGCCCGTGATGACGCTGCCGCGGTCACTCGTCTCAGTTTCCACCAGGCTGGGTTCAGCCGTAACCGTGACCTGGGCGCCTATGCCTCCGGCTTGCAGCGTGATGTCGAGCGGCAGCGTTTGCGCCGTCTGCACCATGACATTTTCCTGAACTGCTTTTTGGAGGTTGAGCGCTGCCGGTGGAACTATCTCCACGCGATAGGTACCCGGTTCAAGCAGTGGCACATCGTACGTGCCATCATCACCAGTGCTTACGGTGCGTGCGGCGTTCGTTCCCGTATTGGTGATGGTCACTTGAGCGTTCTGGACGACAGCTCCGTTTTGATCCTTCACCGTTCCTTTCACTTCTCCCTTGTTCGATTGGGCAAACGCGGAAATCGCAAGAACAGCAAAAAGGAGAACGAGAGCGCCGCCGCTGCTTACGAGGCGGGCAATAGTCGAATGGGTGATCATGGTTTTTCCTCGCGTGCCGTCAAAAGGATGTAAGAGCACTCATACCTGTTTCCAGGCAAGAGTGGCTCGACTTTTAGGTCCCTGCTTGGATATGGGCCAAGGCGTTGCACTGCCCGGGCTCAGTATGGACTGCGGTTTCGAATAAACGCTGCTAGAAGAAAAGCGCCAATGAAAAGCTGTTTGACAGTTTGTTGTCTAAACGAACGAAGTATTTAATACAGTTTTAGGGGCGTGTCAACTGTTTTTGGGAATTTGTCCAGATTATTTAAGTGCCAGGCGCAACGACTGCTAATGCCAGGGTGCGAGACCAGACGCGTAATTTCGAAAAGAGAGCGCTTCATGCGGCGAAAGCAGCCGCAAACTTGCTGGCGAGAACTAGGCTCAATGCGCCTCTCAATGTTGGCTTTGCTCCCAATGTTGAAGGCAAGATTTTGGCTGAGGGGAGTCCCCGGCGAACACTGTGTTCGATAGTTTCGGTAAGCGCACTTTCAACCAGCGACCAGGCCCGCGCAATCTCTCCACCGACAACCACGGCTTCCGGACTGAAGCCAACAACCAGGTTTGAAATTCCGACGCCCAGGCAAAGAGCGGTCTCAATCAGTGCAGCCCTGGCGTTGGCTTCACCAGCGAGCGCCTGATCAACCAGATCGCGAAAACCAAACTGCGCCACGCTTTCTTCACCTGACAATTTCAGGTAACGAGCCAGCGCCGCACGCTCCGAAGAGAAAGCTTCCCAGCAGTCGCGGTTGCCGCACGAGCACGGAACCGGCGCGTGCGTCCCGATCACCATATGTCCAAATTCGCCCGCCGCCCCGCGTTGCCCGCGATAAACCTGGCCGTCAAAAATGATTCCCGTGCCGACGCCCTCAGCCACGAGCACGAGAATAAAATCTCTCGCGTCGCACACTTCCGGCCGGCCAAACCAAAGCTCGGCCAGCGCCACTGCGTTAGCGTCGTTATCGATGATGACCGGCAGTCCAACCGCCGTGGAGATTGTCTTGGAGACAGGAATATCTCGCCATTTGAAGTAAGGGACGTAGACGGCGCTGCCGGTGGACGGATCAACCAACCCGGGCAGACTCACACCCACAGCCTCGATCGAGCCCTTGTTTTTGACTGAGAAGTCTCGGACCAGCGTGACCACATCTCGCAGAGTTTTGTCAGGATCAGGATCAGTCAGGAACTCTTTCTGCTCAACGATGCGTCCTGCCAAATCGCTCGTCGCGACAGTGGTGCAAGTCGGGGTGATGGCAACGCCAATTGCAATCGCCTCCTTCGTTCGCAGTCTAAGCAGGGTAGGCCGCCGGCCTCCAGTCGACTCGCCTTCGCCCACTTCTTCAACCAGGCCTTCGGCTGTCAGCGCTTCGACGATCGCTGAAATCGTTGAACGCTGCAAATCCGTTTCGCGCGCAATCTCGGCGCGCGAAATCGGTTCGCGCTCGCGCACGTAGTTCAACACGATCTGCCGATTGATATCGCGGATTGTATTGAGGCGGGCTGCCTGAGTTTTTCTGAGATCAAGTCGTCGCAAAGTTTAAAGCTCCAGTCGGGGAGAGCTGTCGATAAAATTGTTTCGCGTTTCGAGTTTCGAGTTCCGAGTTTCGAGTTCAGGTCTCAGGCTGAAGCTACCCGGGCAAACTCGAAACTCCAAACTCGAAACCCGAAACTGCCGTTCTTATTTTGCCCCCTTACCCTGAATGATAGTTAGCGTCTTATCAATCGCCGGAACGTCGAACGCTTCAACGGCGCCGTTGGCCCATTGGATTTCGAGTTTATCGACCTTCGTCGCGGCGCCCAAACCGAAATGCAGCGTCAGGTCGTTTTGTGAACAATAGACTGCGCCGCTGATTACGTCGAGTCTTTGTCGCGTTTTTCCTGTCGTCAAGTAAGCGATGCTGCCAATCGCGTCCCGCGGAGTCCGCTTTTCCACGTCTCCCACTAGTCGCAGATTCAACCAATGGCCGGCAGGCGCCGCGACGTTGCGCAAAACGGAAGGCCGGGAATCGATATTATTGACTACAAGGTCGAGCCGGCCATCGCCATCCAGATCACCAACCGCAAGGCCCCGACTGGACCAGGCGCTCGCCAGAGCGTTACCGGGCGGCGCGCCGACGCGTTCAAATTTGCCATTCTTAAGATTGTGAAACAGCAACGGCTGCTCGGCAAAGCTTGTCCCCCACTGGTTTGCATCAACCGCCGGATAAACGTGTCCATTCACCACAAAGAGATCCTGCCACGCATCGTTATCGAAATCGAGGAAAGTCGTGCCCCAACCGAGAAACGGAATAGTCAGCTCACCGAGGCCGGCCTGGAAAGTCACATCCGTAAAATTCCCATCGCCATCATTGTGATAGAGCACGTTTGAGTCGTCAGAAAAATTCGTGATGTGGAAATCTACGCGACCGTCGTTGTCGTAGTCTCCAATCGCCAGGCCCATGCCTGCTTGCTCGCGTCCATTTTCATTTAGGGCCACGCCCGAAGGATAGCCGACTTCCTCAAACGTTCCGTCTCCTTTATTAATGTAGAGCTGTTTGGGCGTCGAGTCGTTGACAACTATCAAGTCGAGGAGCTTGTCGTCGTCGGCGTGGACGAAAGCGGAACTAAACCCGTAATACTTCTGCGGATCGTTTACGCCCGCCTTAACACTAACGTCCTCAAAGCTACCGTCAGGCTTTTGGTGGTATAGCGTATCGCTTTCTCCAGGCAGACCGCGTGGGCCACACATCACCGGAACGCCGCGAAACTGACAAAAGTTTTGACCAACGCCGCCCGGCTTCCCTGCCTCGCTTGGACTCGGCGGCAAATTATTGAGATCGATTTCAGCATAGCCGGGAACGAAGAGGTCGAGTCGCCCATCGCCGTCATAGTCGCCCCAGCTCGGACCGGTGCTCCAACCCTTGCGCGCAACGCCAAGCTTCTCGGCAACGTCTGTAAACGTTCCGTTGCCGTTGTTGTGATAGAGACGCGAGACAGCGAAATTCGTCACATACATGTCGGGGTGGCCGTCGTTGTCGTAGTCGCCAACCGCCACGCCGCAGCCCCAGCGCTCATTGGCAACGCCGGCCCTGTCCGTCACGTCTTCAAATTTCCAGTTGCCCAGATTGCGATAAAGCGCGGCGCGTGGCGGCTTCTCCTTGCCCTCGAGGGCAGCCACGGTCGAGCCATTGACGAGGTAGATGTCGGGAAGGCCATCGCCGTCGTAGTCAAAGATCGCGACGCCGCCGGAAGTTGTTTCAAAAATATAATTCTTTTGCGGACTGCCTGAGCGATGTTTGAAAGCGGCCAGGGCCGTCTTTTCCGTTACGTCCTCAAACACGACCGGAGCTTTCGGATCCGTGATCCCGGCCGTGCGGCGCGATGAATAGTTCACCGGCGTTCCGGTTGAAACGCCTCCCTGAGGCTCGGGCTTCTTTGGCGGAGTTTGGGGAAACACAAGAATAGAACCTGCAAACGAAGCCAGCAGAAGAACCAGGACAAGGGATCGGGGCCGCATTCCGCGGCGAGACTTTTTCAAAAACATTTCTCCCAAATAGTTTTCCGTTGAACTTGAACTCGGTGATTAATTGGAGAGACAGGGTTTTGGCTTGGCGCGAAGTTGGTGCCGTCCACGTCAGAACCCGAGAAAAAATACGCGGCCACCTCATGGCTGTCAATGTTCGCGTCTGATTGCAATCTGGGCGGAAGCCTTCAATGAGCCTGCGGAGCAGGCGGAAGCGTAAAGCCCAGGGTGGAGCGAAGCGAAACCCTGGGAGAACTGAGTTTGATGAGCACCAAGCCCGCGAAGCGGGCGGCAGAGGGCTCCACTCTAAGATCTTTCGCCCGTTTCACGGGCTCAAAAGATTGTGACGTAATCACCCCAGGGTTCCGCTGCGCTCCACCCTGGGCTTTATGCTGTCGCCTGCTATCGCAGGCTGGTTGAATGATGCTAAGTCACCGCGCGCTTTGCTCATTGATCACCAGGTAACGATCCACTTGCGGCTCCGTAATTGTCTGCAAGATACCACTGGGCCAACTCACTTCAACTTTACGCACACTCGCCGTTCCCAGGCCGACGATGATGCGCGGATCATTCGACGACAAATAACTTCCGGACGTATTCGCGTCGAAGATTTGTTTCCGGCCGGCGCTGTCGGTGACGGCGATGCGCGCGCCAATGCCGTCCCGATTCGATTTGGAGCCGACCAGAGACAAACCCAGCCAGTGATTCTTTGTCCCGTTATTTCGCAGCAAGACCGGTGGGCCATCGAGCGTCGCAATAACAACATCCACCTGGCCGTCGTTGTTCGGATCACCAAACGCCGCGCCGCGTCCGACCAGTGAACTACTAAACGCAGGCCCCGCGCTAGCCGATACGTTTACAAATCCTTTGTCGGTATTGAGCATCAGCAGCGGCGTTTGCTTGTATTTCAGATAAGGGTTTGTTTTTTCAATCGTATCGAGCACGTGGCTTTGAGCAACGAAAAGATCGCGCCGGCCGTCGTTGTCGGCATCGATGAAGTGCGTGCCCCAGCCGGAATACGGCAGCGTGACTTGCCCGACGCCGGCGGAATTAGTCGCATAGGTAAAGCTAAGATCGCGATCGTTGTGATAGAGCGGATATGTTTCATTTGAGAGCGTGGTAATGAAGATATCCAGGTAGCCGTCGTTGTCATAATCTCCGGCGTCGATTCCCATGCCGGCATACGTCTTGCCATTTTCGTCGTAGCCGGCGCCGGATGTAATGGCGATGTCTTCAAACGTCCCGTCGCCTTTGTTGTGATAAAGCGATTGGCGCACGCTGTCGTTGGCGACGAAGATGTCCATGAAACCATCGTTATCAAAATCACCGAGCGCAACTCCCAGTGCCTTGCCGCCCGGCTCTTCAATCCCGGCCCTGGCGCTCACGTCTTCAAACGAGCCGTCGGCGCGCTGGTGATAGAGGATGTTCGTCGCGCCTTTGAAATTATCCGGGTGGCAATAGGCGCGGTAGCCCGGCCGAATCTCACCGCAATAGACGGAGCCGACGTCGAAGTCCCATTCAACATAACGCCCGACAAAAAGATCGAGCCGGCCATCGCGATCGTAATCGATCCAGCCCGCGCTGGTTGACCAGCCACCAGCGCCGACGCCCGCTTTTTTCGTTACGTCAGTAAACGTGCCGTCGCCGTTGTTGTGATAAAGATAGTTGCCGCCGTAGCCAGTGACATAAAGGTCCTTGTAGCCGTCGTTGTCGTAGTCGGCCGCGGCAACTCCCATGCTGAAGCCGTTGCCTTTCAGCCCCGAAGTTTCCGTGACGTCTTCGAAAGCGCCGTCAGCCTTTTGGTGGTAGAGCCGGTTCCAGTATTTCGCGTCGCGCTTGTCGGGCGCGTCTGTTTTCGGCATCGGATCTTTCAATGCCGCGCCGTTAGTAAAAAACAGATCCATGCGGCCGTCGTTGTCGTAATCAAACATCGCCACGCCGCCACCCACCGCTTCAAGCAGATACTTCATAGAAGTGAACGACGGCGCGCGTTTGAAATTGATGCCCGCCACACTGGTTACATCAGCAAAGGTGACTGGAGACTGTCCCTGCGGCGCGGGCGGCGGCGGTTTCTTAGCCGGCGCTTCCGAACTGTACGACTTTCCTGTGCGTTGTGGGGTTGGACCTGGAGTCGGTTGCTGGCCGAACACGATCGTGAGGTTAACACTCAGAAATAAGAGAACCAGTGCGACTAATAAACGGAAACGAATTGTGCGCATTAAAAATAGGCCGGGTGGTTTAGATTGGAAACAGCGCATAGGGTTGCGCGGAGACTTGGCAACCCTGCGAGCTGAGCCAGTTATTTTGTTGCTATCACTACATAGTCCCTTCCGTTGTAGAGACGAACTCCGTTTCCGGATTTAGTCATCATCAACGGGCGCGGCCGCTTCAGCTGTTTGTCTTTGGTGGTGGCGACGGAGAGTAGTTGATTGCCGGCCAGGTCAAGAATGTTCAGCTTGCCATCGTTACTGAAACCAAAACCATAAGCGCCCAGGCCCAGATCCGAACCGTTAATCGCAATGGCCGAATCTGTAATCAGAAAGCCTTCATACTTCGCGCGCACGTCGGCAGCGTAGCCGGAGGTATCAACCAGGCCTGCGATCACATAGCGGTTCGTGCCGAAACGCGCAGCCGCGGAGTTGCGCATCTGCGTGGCCGCGCTGAGTCCCTGAAAATAAAACCCGGGTGGCACAACTCGCAAGAGGTCTGCGCCGGTTAAGACGGTAGCACTGTCCTGAGCGGCCGCCGGTAACGACAGCGAACATGAGATGACGAGTGCGGCAAGTGCTGTTAGCGAATATTTTTTCCAAAGTTTCATGAATGGGTTTCCTCCGTGTTACTCCCCTCCCCACAGTGTGGGGAAGGGCTGGGGTGGGGTCGCGTGTCGCCTGCCTCTCCCCTAACCCCTCTCCGCTTGCGGAGAGGGGAACAAAACTACTTAAAAGACTTCGACGCCGATTATCTTACATCTTTCGTGGAAAAAGGAACGTGAGGATCGGTTCGACACGCGCGGCCCAGGCGGCTTCATTGTGTACGGCGCCTTCCGCTTCGAAGTATTCGAGATCTTTTCCCAGTCGCCAGCCCTGTTTGATCAGCGTCTCTTTCAAGAGCCTGGCATCGCTAACGGTTTGCAGCGCTTCCTCGGCCGTTCCGCCTTCTTTCGTGCCGATATCCATCCAGATGCGGACCTTCGGCTTTTTCCCGAGCGCCTCGACGTAGTACACGATCTGCTTGTCTGAAAACCACACCGACGGCGAGACTACCGCAGCACGCCCGAACACCGTCGGGTACTTCAGCGCCAGATAGATCGAAACCAATCCGCCAAGTGATGAGCCGCCCAATCCTGTATGTTGTGCATCTCTCTTTGTGCGGTAGTGGGAGTCAATGAAAGGTTTCAACTCTTCCACCAACATGCGGCCGTAGAGATCTGCTTTGCCGCCTTTGTATTTAGCGTCTGCCGCCAGCGTGTATTCATTGATGCGTTCCCGGCCCGCGTTATAAATGCCGACAATGATCAGCGGCTCAATTTTCCCGGCGGCGATCAGCCTTTGCGCCGTCTCATCAACCCGCCACTCCTGACCGGGAATAAAAGACGTGGCGCCGTCGAATAAATTCTGTCCGTCGTGCAGATAGAGAACGGAATAGCGCCTGCTCGTCGTCGCATCGTAGCCGGGCGGTAAGTAGACCAGCACGTCGCGATCGTT
>Ga0137410_10000449_pt1 | contig 29036 bp, 25 predicted proteins | sample CZODoug1_16funga_FD_108878 | JGI IMG/M metagenome (GOLD analysis project Ga0137410, IMG submission 108878) | Vadose zone soil fungal communities from Angelo Coast Range Reserve, California, USA - CZODoug1_16fungal (Illumina Assembly) | ecosystem: Environmental > Terrestrial > Soil > Vadose zone... | reverse complement strand
TCGCGTAGAACACGCCGTCATCGCCGAGCTTGCCCTGCGTCACCACGCCCTTGCCCTCGCGGAACAGGTCCGGGAGGATACCTTTGAAGACGACCGGCACGTTCTTCGCGGTGTCGGTCACGACGAACTGGACTGTGACGCCGTCGGCCTGACGCTTCACGCTGCCGGGCACGACCATGCCGCCGACGCGGAACGCACGTCCCTGCGGCACCTCTTTCGCCTCGACCTGCGTGGGCGTGAAGAAGAACACCAGGTTCTCCTGGAACGCGGCGAGCACGAAGGCCGCCGCGGCCCCCAGCGCGGCGAGGCCGCCGGCGATCATGGCAATGCGCTTGTGTCGCGGCTTCATCGAATGCGTCCAACCGCGTTGCGTCTGCGCCGGGCGAGCAAGACCAGTTCGGCGAAGATGAGCGCGAAGGTCACCCCATACGATCCCCATACATACAGGCCGTAGCCGCCCATGGCGAGGAAATTCTCGAGGTTCCCCCAGCTCACGCCGCGCCCCCGGCGTATTGTCCCGCCCAGTCGCTGGTGCGCTCTCGCTCCAGCATGATGCAGCGCGCGCGCAGCAGCACCGCCGCGATGCCGTAGAACCAGAAGCCGAAGGTCATGATGAGCATGGCCCCGAGCATGGTCGCCGCCATGCTCGGCGCCTTGGTTAGGCTCACCGACGCGCCCTGGTGCAGCGTGTTCCACCACTTCACCGAGAAATAGATGATCGGCACGTTGACGACACCGACGAGCGCGAGCAGCGCCCCCGCCTTGTCGGCCCGGCGCGGGTCGTCGATCGCCGCCTGCAGCGCCATGAAGCCGAAGTAGAGGAACAGGAGAATCAGCTCGGAAGTGAGCCGCGCGTCCCACACCCACCAGGTGCCCCAGGTGGGCTTGCCCCAGAACGAGCCCGTCCACAGCGCGATGAAAGTGAACAGAGCGCCGGTCGGCGCGATCGCGCTCGCCATCATGCCCGATAGCCGCGTGTTGAACGCGAGCCCGAGCCCAGCCCAGAAAACCATGACCACATAGAGGAACATCGACATCCACGCAGCGGGAACGTGGATGAAGATGATGCGGTAGGCCTCGCCCTGCTGGGCATCGGTGGGAGCGACGAAGAATCCGAGGTACAGGCCCACGCAGCACGCGAGGAGGGCGAGAACACCGAACCCGAGCGCGAGCCTTCCCGCGAGAGGAAAGAACGTCTGGGGCGAAGAGTATTTGAACCAGTTGATGCTCATTCTGGATCGCTATTCAACCGAAATGCGCAGGGCCGCCGCAGCCGCCCAGGGAGCGAACGCCCCGGCGAATATCAGCATGGCGCCGAGGAGGAGAAGCTGTGCGTGTCCGCCGAGGCCGGAGGCCGCCGCCTCGGCGGCGCCCGCCCCGATGACCAGCACCGGAACGTACAGGGGCAGCACCAGCAGGGACAGGAGAGTCCCCGCCCCCCTCAAGCCCAGCGTGAGCGCAGCGCCGATCGCACCTATCAAGCTCAAGATCGGCGTGCCCAAGGCCAAAGATAGGGCCAATACCCCAAGCAGCTCTTGGGAAAGATCAAATTGTAGCGCCAAAACAGGCGAGATCAGCACCAGGGGCAGGCCCGAAATCAGCCAGTGCGCAAACACTTTCGCCGCAACCACCAGCCCCAGGGGCGTGGCGCCGAGCATCATCTGCTCGAGCGTACCGTCCGCGTGGTCGGCGGCGAACACGCGGCCGAGCGCGAGCATCGAGGCGAGCAGGGCCGCCACCCACAGCACGCCCGGGGCGACCGTGCGCAGCAGCTTCGGTTCCGGTCCGATTCCGAGAGGAAAGAGGCTTACCACTATCACGAAGAAGAGCACCACCGTCAGGACATCGGAGCTGCGCCGCGCGGCGAGCCGCAGGTCGCGAACGATCACGCAGCGCAGCGCCGCGATCATCTCAGGTTCCCGCGAGGTCGATGCGCCGCGAAACCGCGGCACCGATGCTCGCCTCGTAGTGCGTGGTGTATAGGACGCCCCCGCCGCGCGAAACGTGCCCGCCTATCAGGCCCTGCACGCAATCGATCGCGGCGGTATCGAGGGCCGTGAAAGGCTCGTCGAGCACCCACAACGGGGCGTCTGCGCCGAGTGCAAGCCGCGCCAGCGCCACGCGCCGCCGCTGCCCCTGGGACAGCACCCGCGCGGGGAGGTTCGCCCGGCCCGCGAGCCCAAGCCGAACCAGCGCCTCGCCGATCTGTAGCTCGTCGGCGACGACCCCGGCGAGCGTGCACGCGACGCTGAGATTTTCCGAGGCGGTCAGGTCGTCCTTCAGCGCATTGGCGTGGCCGATGTAGAGGAGCCGGACCCAGAACTCCTCCTTGAGCCTGCGGATGTCTTCGCCGCCCCAGCGGACTTCGCCGCGGTCGGCCTCGAGCAGCCCGCAGGCGATGCGCAGCAGGCTGGTCTTGCCCGAGCCGTTGGGACCGCCGATGCGCAGCAGCTCGCCGCCTTTCAGCGTGAAACTCAGGCCGTCGAAGAGCGTGCGCTCGCCGCGCGCGCAGCGGAGATCGACCGCCTCAAGCGTCGTTTCCACCGCGGCGGGCTAGGCGGCCGCCAGCTCCGCCCTGACCTCGGCGAGCAGGCGCTCGGCGTCGCTGCCGCGCACCCTGGTGATGTCGTCCTGGTATTTCAACAACGTGCCGAGCGTGTCGTTGACGGTCTGCGGGTCGAGCGTCATCTTGTCGAGCGCCACCAGCGCTTTCGACCAGTCGATCGTCTCGGCGACGCCGGGCAGCTTGAACAGGTCCATCTTGCGCAGGCGCTGCACGAAGGCCACCACCTCGCGCGAAAGCTTTTCGGAGGCCTCGGGCGCCTTGCGCCTGAGAATATCCAGCTCCCGCAGGGCATCCGGGTAATCCACCCAGTGATAGAAGCAGCGCCGCTTGATGGCGTCGTGGATCTCGCGCGTGCGGTTGGACGTGACCACGACGATCGGCGGCTCCTTGGCTTTGACCGTGCCGATCTCGGGGATGGTGATCTGGAAGTCCGAGAGCACCTCCAGGAGATAGGCCTCGAAGGGCTCGTCGGTGCGGTCGAGCTCGTCGATCAGGAGCACGGGCGCCGCGCCCTTCTCGCCTTCGAGCGCCTGCATCAGCGGCCGCTTGACGAGGAAGCGCTCGGAGAAGATGTCCTTGGCGACCGCGTCGCGCGACGCTCCTTCGGTCTCGGCCAACCGAATCTCGATCATCTGGCGCGAGTAGTTCCACTCGTATACAGCGGAAGCGATGTCCAGCCCCTCGTAGCACTGCAGGCGCACCAGCGGCCGGCCGAGGCCTGTGGCAAGGACCTTGGCGATCTCGGTCTTGCCGACGCCGGCCTCGCCTTCGAGGAACAGCGGCCGGCCCATCTTGAGAGCGAGAAAGACCGCGGTGGCGAGGCTGCGCTCGCCGACATAGTCGGCGCGCGCGAGCAGGGCGAGGGTTTCGTCGATCGACTTCGGGAGCGGGTTCATCGGCGAATTATGCCAGCCTGGCCGGCGCGACGCGACGCCGCGGTTCTCACTCCGGGGGTGTCCAGGCCAGGACCCATTCCGAAAAGGTGTGCGTGTCCATCGGTTTGGCGATGAAGTAACCCTGTGCGATGTCGCAGCCCAGGCTCTTCAGCTGGTCCCAGTGGGCGCGCGTCTCGACGCCTTCGGCGACCGCCTTGAGTTTGAGCTTTTTCGCCATGTCGAGGCTGGAAGCGAGGATGACCCTGCTCGTCTCCTTTTCGATCGCGCTCAGCACGAAAGACTGGTCGATCTTGAGTTCGGTGAACGGGATGCGCGAGAGCTGCTGCATCGACGAATAGCCGGTACCGTAGTCGTCGATCGAGAGGCCGAATCCCTTCATGCGCAGCCGCGCGAGGTTTTCGAGCGCCCTGCCGACGTCGGTCATGGCGGCACTCTCGGTCACCTCGAGCACCATGCGGCGCGGCTCCAGCCCCTGCTTTTGCACGATCTCCGTGACCCGCTCGGCGAGGCCCGGATCGGTGAGCGACTTGAGCGAGAGATTGACCGATACGGTGACTTCCAGCCCGTTCGAGGTCCAGTCGCGGCATAACTTCGCCGAGGTCTCCAGCATGGCCCAGGTCAGATTGTCGATCAGGCCGTTCTCCTCGAGCGGGCCGATGAACGCGTAGGGCGCGATCACGCCCTTTTGCGGATGCAGCCAGCGAGCCAGCGCTTCGGCTCCCGTCACCGCTCCGTCCGCGAGACTGACCTTCGGCTGGAAGAACGGCACGAACTCGCCGTTTTTCAGGCCCTGGCGGATTTCCTCGAGCGGGATGGGGGCGGCGCTAGCCGGCTTGGCGGTTTTCGGTTTCGGAGGCGTGTACTTGCGGATGAGGTCTTCGAGCTTTCGCGGCGTCACCGGTTTCTCGATCGCGCCGAGCAGCGTGATCCCGTAGGCCTTGGTCATGGTCTCGACCGAGGACACGAGCGCGGGGTCGAGAGCGCTGGATAGAATCACCGAAACCGGCACGCCCGCGCCGCCGACGTGGCGGATGAACTCCATGCCGTCCATGCCCGGCATTTCCAGGTCGCTGATGATGATATCGATCCTGCGGCCGGGATCGCGGAAAATCTCGAGCGCCGCCCTGCCGTCGGCGGCATCGGCAACGTTCTTGGCGCCGAGACCCGCGAGCATGCGCACCAGCGTCCGGCGCTGGAAATCGTGGTCCTCGGCTACGAGGAAATTCAAATCGGCGATCTGCACGCTCACCCCCTCAGTGTAGCGCCGCGCGGCTACAGGCGGGCAAGCCACGCGTTCAAGCGATCGAGCTCGCGGTCGAACGCGTCGCGGTTCGCGGCGATCGTACCCCAATCGTTGGCGCGGCCGGCGCGCTCGATGCGCTCGCACACCTCGGCGAGCATGGTCGCGCCCACAGTGCGGCTCGCGCCCTTGATGCGGTGCGAAGCATGCGTCACCAGCGCGATGTCGCGCTTTTCCAGCGCGTCCCTGAGCATCGCCGTGTCGCCGTCGTTCACTCCGCGAAAATCGACCAGGATATCGCGCTCCATCGCGGCGTCGCCGCCGGAGATCTCGGCGAGCTTGGAGCGATCGACGGGATTGTCCCCGGCGGGCGCCGGCACGGTTCGGGGGGCCGGCGCGTGTCCCGTCGCCGCATCGGAACTGGTTGCGGGAAGCGGCAGCCAGCGGTCCAATATCTTCGCGAGCGCCTCCATTTCCACCGGCTTGGGCAGGAAACCGTCCATGCCGGCGGCGAAGCAGATCTCGGCTTCGCCCGCGAGCGCGTTGGCGGTGCAGGCGATGACGGGCGTGCGCGAGCGGCCGTTCCCCGCTTCGACTGCGCGGATCGCCCGCGTGAGGTCGTAGCCGTCCATTTCCGGCATGTGGCAGTCGGTGATGACGATGGCGAAGCGCGCGGACTTCCATTTTTCGAGCGCTTCGGCGCCGCTTTCGGCGGTCTCGGCCGCGTAGCCGAGCGTGTTGAGCTGGCGCTTCAGGAGCGCGCGGTTGGTCGGATGGTCGTCGGCAGCGAGCACCAGCGTCCCCTCCGACTGCGCCTGCTGCGGCGTCGGGGCCGCACGGCGCGAGCCGAGGGCGGCGGCGAAGGAAGAGCTTTCCTTTGCGGGAAGGTCCTCGGGATCCGCGGCGGCCAGCGCCAGGGTCAGGGTCATGGTCGTGCCCTGGCCGGGCGCGCTCTGCATCTCGATCACGCCGCCCATCATGTCGGCGAGCCGCCGGCAGATGGTGAGCCCCAGTCCGGTGCCGCCGAAGCGCCGCGTGGTGTCGCCTTCGGCCTGGACGAAGGGCTGGAAGAGCTTGTCCTGGTTCTCCTTCGATATGCCGATGCCGGTGTCCTTCACCGAGAAGCGGACGACATCCTTGCCGTCCTTGCGCTCGATGAGATCCGCCGCGATCTCGACCTGGCCTTCCTGCGTGAACTTGAGCGCGTTGCTGACGAAGTTGTTGAGGATCTGCCGCAGCCGCAGCGGATCGACCACGACGGCGGGGCTGATGCTCGGGGCGATCGACTTGCGCAGGCGCAGGTTCTTGCTGCTCGCGACGCCGGAGTAGACCTGATATACGCCGTCCACCGCGTCGGCAATCGACGCGACTTCCGGGCGTACTTCGAGCTTCCCGGCCTCGATCTTGGAAAAGTCCAGTATGTCGTCGATGATCCGCAAGAGCGACTTGGCGGACTCGCGCACGATCTCGAGGGAGTTGTGCTGGTCGGCGTCGAGTCGCGTCAGGCCGAGCAGCTCCAGCATCCCGAGAACGCCGTTCATCGGCGTGCGGATCTCGTGGCTCATGGTGGCGAGGAAGGCGCTCTTCGCCCGATTGGCGGCCTCGGCGGCCGCCTCAGCTTCGCGCCGCATTGCAATCTGCGCCTGCAGGCGACGGTTCCAGACGAGGATGACGGCGATGACCATCAAGAGCGCGAGCGCGATCGGCAACGCGTACTGCAGGATCTCGCGCCAATCGATGACGATGGTGCTCTGCGCCCGGACCCATTTCTCCCGGATCGCCGCCTGCTCCTTTTCGGTGATATCGGCGAGTCCGTGGTCGAACAGGCGCGCCAGCTCCGGCAGGTCCTTCCTGACGGCGAAGCGAATCTCGGCGCTGGGAAACCCCGCCGCGGCGCGAACCTCCAGGTTGGTGAGGTAGCCGGTGTCGGTCAGGAAGGTGGACGAGATCAGGCTGCCGACATAGGCCTCGGCTTTGCCGAGCGAGACCGCGCTGAGCGCCTCGGCGGTGGTCTCGACCCGTATCAGCGGGATGCCTGGAAATTTTCGTTTGAGGTTTTCTTCGCTGGCGAAGCCCTTCTCGACCGCCACGGTCTTGTCGGCGAGATCCTCGATCGAGGCGATCAGCCGGTTGTCCTTGCGCACGATGATGACCGGCGGGCTCTTGACGTACGGCGGGGTAAACAGTGCGAACTTGTCGCGGTCATGTGTTTGCGCGATCGAGCCCATGACATCGATCTTGCCCGCGCGCAGCGCGGCGAGCGTGTCGTCGAAATTCCCGAAGCGGACGACCTCGAGCGGAAAGCCGATGCGCTGCTGCGCGAGGTGCAGATAATCCGCGGTGATGCCCTGGTGTTCGCCGGTCTTGGGGAGGAGATCGAACGGCGGCCACTCGACCGCGGGCAGGCCGTACCTGACGGGGCCGTGGCGCTTGAGCCATTCGCGGCTCTCCGCGGAGATAACCAGCTTGGGGGCCGATTGTATCGACGCTGCGGCGGAGATCCAGCGCCGGCGGATGCTCTCCCGGTCGTCGCCCGTAAGACCCTGGACCCCCTTGCTCACAATCGCGGCGAGGACGGGGAGATCCTTGCGGACGGCGAAGCGGATGTCCGAATCGAATTCCGGGGCTTCCGAGCGCACTTCGAGGTTGTCGAGCGCATCGCGGCGCCGGATCCAGACCACGCTGCCCAATCCGCCGACGTAGGCGCTCGCCGTACCGGAGGAGACCGCGTGCAGCGCCGCGGCGGTGGAGTCGGCCTCGACCAGAGTGATGCCGGGAAAGTTCCTTCTCAGCAGTTCCGCGTTGGCCCGGCCTCTTTCCACGGCGACCCGCTTGCCGCGCAGGTCCTCCGGCGTTCGGACGGAGGAGTTGTCCCTTCGCGCGACGACCACACCCGGATTTCGTATGTAAGGCGGCGAGAATACGAGCTCGTTGTCGAGCGCCGCCCTTTCGACCAGCGAGCCGGTCATATCGATTTTCCCGGCCTTCACGGCCGCGAGCATTTCGTCGATGGTCTTCAGCCTGACGAATTTGATCTTCAGCCCGAGACGGGATTGGATCAGCTTGAGGAAATCGGGGGTGAGGCCCTCGTAATCGCCGGACTCGCCAAGGATGTCGGCCGGTGGCTGGCCGAATTCGGGCACGCCGTAGCGGATCGGTCCGTGCTTCTCGAGCCAGTTGCGCTCTGCGGCCGAAAGGATGGAGGAGGATTGCGGACTTGCGGAAGGGGCCTGCGCGAGCGCAGACCTCTGCGGTATCAAGAGCGCCGCAGCCAGAAACGCTAAGCCGAGCATCCGCATCCGCGGATTATGCCAGCGTGACCGAAGAAAATGGGTCGGGGTTCACGGCGAGCTCGTCCGCCGACAATAAAAAACCCTCCCCCAATGCGATTGGGGGAGGGCCGGTCGGGATCCCCTCGAGGAGATCAGCCCTCGATCAGGTCCGGAAGGATTTGATCTCCGACCGTTCACGCCGCCGCGAGCACGGCATGCGGGCCCCGGGAACCGGGGACTCCCGGATGTTCTTATTTGACCGCTGCTTCGACCGCGCGCCTGGCCATCACCGTGATCAGGTGCGCACGGTAGTCCGCCTTGGCGTGCAGGTCTGAATTGAGTCCTTTCTCGGGTACGCTGATGTTCGCGACCGATTCGGGCGCGAACTTCGAGCCGAGCGCCTTCTCCATCGCGGCGAGACGGAACACGCTGGGCGCCGCGCCGGTGACCGCGACGCGCACGTTCGAGCCGAAGTCGGCGACGAACACGCCGACGATTGCGTAGCGCGAGGCCGGGTTCTTGAACTTCATGTACGCGGCGCGCTTGGGGATCGGGAAGGAGACCTGCTCGATGATTTCACCCTTGCCGAGGGCAGTCTCGTACATGCCCTTGAAGAAATCGTCCGCCGCGATCTTGCGCTTGTTGGTGACGATGGTCGCGCCCAAGGCGAGCGCGCCCGCCGGATAGTCGGCCGCCGGATCGTTGTTGGCGAGCGACCCTCCGATGGTGCCCATGTTGCGCACCATGCGATCGCCGATGCCGCCCGCGAGGGCCGCGAGCGCCGGGATCGCTTTCTTCACGTCCGAAGACGCGGCGACTTCGGCGTGGCGCGTCATCGCGCCGATCGTCACGGCCTTGCCGTCGGCCTTGATCCCCGACAGGCCCTTGATCGACCCCAGGTCGACGACATCGGAGGGCTTGGAAAGGCGCAGCTTCATCGCCGCGATCAGGCTCTGGCCGCCCGCCAGGACCTTGGCGTCGGAGTCCTTGGCGATGATCTTCGCCGCTTCGTCGACCGATTTTGCTTTTTGATAGTTGAATGCGTACATGTTTGTCTCCAGTTCCTTTATCTCAGGCGGCTTTCTTCAGGTCCCGGCACGCGCGCCACATTCTCTGCGGCGTCGCGGGCATCGCGATGTCCTGCGTGCCCAGCGCATCGGTGAGCGCGTTCATCACCGCCGCGGGCGCGCCGATCGCGCCGGCCTCGCCGCAACCTTTCACGCCGAGCGGATTGTGCGTGCAGGGCGTCTCCTTGGTGCCGACCTTGAACATCGGCACGTCGTCGGCGCGCGGCATGCAGTAGTCGAGGTAGGAGCCGGTGACGAGCTGGCCGGAATCGCTATCGTAGTGGCAGCCTTCGGTGAGTGCCTGACCGATCCCCTGGGTGAGGCCGCCGTGAACCTGCCCCTCGACGATCATCGGGTTGATGATCTTGCCGAAGTCGTCGACCGCCGTGAAGTTCACGACCTTGACGTTGCCGGTGTCGGGATCGACCTCGACCTCGCAGATGTGGCTGCCCGCGGGGAAGGTGAAGTTGGCCGGATCGTAGAAGGCGTTTTCGTTGAGCCCCGGCTCGAGCTTGTCGAGAGGGTAGTTGTGCGGCACGTAGGCCGCGAGCGACACCTCGGCGAAGGCCTTCTTCTTGTCGGTGCCCTTCACGACGAAAGCGCCGTCCTTGAACTCGATGTCGGCCTCGGCCGCTTCCATCAGGTGCGCCGCGATCTTCTTGCCCTTCGCGATGACCTTGTCCACGGCTTTCACGATGGCGGTCCCGCCTACGGCGATCGAGCGCGAGCCGTAGGTGCCCATGCCAAAGAGGACCTTTCCGGTATCGCCGTGGACGATATCGACATCCTCGATCGGGATGCCGAGGCGATCGGCCACCACCTGCCCGAAGGTGGTCTCGTGTCCCTGGCCGTGGGAATGCGAGCCGGTAAATACCGTGACCTTGCCGGTGGGGTGCACGCGAACCTCTCCGGCCTCGAAGAGGCCGGCGCGTGCACCGAGCGCGCCGGCGACGTTCGAAGGCGCGATGCCGCACGCTTCGATGTAGCAGGCGTAGCCCAGCCCGCGCAGCTTGCCGCGTTTCGCGGCTTCGGCCTTGCGCGCCGGAAAGCCGGCGACATCGGCGACCTTCAAGGCCTCGACCAGCGTGGCGTCGTAGTTGCCGGTGTCGTAGAGCAACGCGACCGGCGTCTGGTAGGGGAAGCTGGTGATGAAGTTGCGCCGGCGGATCTCGGCCGGGTTCAGCTTCATCTCGCGCGCCGCGGTCTCAACCAGGCGCTCGACGACGTAGGTCGCCTCGGGCCGCCCGGCGCCGCGGTAGGCGTCGACCGGCGCGGTGTTGGTGAACACCGCGGTCACTTCGCAGTAGATCACCGGCGTAGTGTATTGCCCGGCGAGCAAGGTCGCGTAGAGGATGGTCGGGATGCAGGAAGCGAAGGTGGAGAGGTACGCGCCCATGTTCGCGGTCGTCGTCACGCGCATGGCGAGGAACTTGCCGCTCTTGTCCATCGCGAGCTCGGCCTTGGTGACGTGGTCGCGGCCGTGCGCGTCCGACTGGAACGATTCGCTGCGCTCGGCAGTCCACTTCACCGGGCGGTTGATCTGCTTCGAGGCCCAGGTGCAGACGACGTCCTCGGCGTACAGATAGATCTTCGAGCCGAAGCCGCCACCGACGTCGGGCGCCACCACGCGCACCTTGTGCTCGGGCAGCCCCAGCACGAACGCGGTCATCAGCAGCCGCTCGACGTGCGGATTCTGGCTGGCGACGTAGAGGGTGTAGCTGTCGTCGGCGCGCGAATAGCTCGCGTTCGCCGCGCGCGGCTCGATCGCGTTGGGGATGAGCCGGTTGTTGAGGAACTCGAGCGTGGTGACGTGCGCTGCGCTCGCGAAGGCCTTGTCGACTGCGGCCTTGTCGCCCAGCCCCCACACGTAGCAGGTGTTGTCCGGGGCGGCGTCGTGCACCACCGGCGCCCCTTTGTTCCGCGCCTCTCCCGCGCGGACTACGGCGGGCAGTTCCTCGTAATCCACCTTGACCAGCTCCGCGGCGTCGCGCGCCTGCTGGGTGGTCTCCGCGATGACGATGGCGACGTGATCGCCGACATAGCGCGCCTTGCCCTGCGCGAGGCAGGGATGCGGCGGCTCCTTCATCGGCTGGCCGTTGACATCGGTGATCAGCCAGCCGCAGGGCAGGCCATTCACCTTGGCCGCAGCCAGATCGTCGCCCGTGAAGATGGCGACTACGCCGGGCGCCTTCAGCGCCTTGTCTTTCCGGATCCCTTTGATCTTCGCATGAGCGTAAGGCGAGCGCACGAACCACGCGTAGGTCTGGTGTGGCATCGACACGTCGTCGGTGTAGTTGCCGGCGCCGGTGAGAAAGCGGTAGTCCTCCTTGCGCTTGATCGAAACGCCGATGTACGTGGTCGCGCCCATGATCTACGCCCTCATCGTCTGTGAGGCGGCTTTGATCGCCTTCACGATGTTGTGGTAGCCCGTGCAGCGGCACAGATTGCCGTCGAGCTGCTCGCGGATCTGTTCCTCGGTCGGGTTGGGGATATTCTTCACCAGGTCGATCGCGCTCATGACCATTCCCGGAGTGCAGAAGCCGCACTGCAGGCCGTGGTGCTGGCGGAACGCTTCCTGCATCGGGTGCAATGTTCCGTCTGCCTTGGCGATGCCTTCGATGGTGACGAGGTCGGCGCCCTCGGCTTGCATCGCGAGCATGTTGCAGGATTTTACGGCGCGGCCGTTCATGTGGATGGTGCAGGCGCCGCACTGCGCGGTGTCGCAGCCGACGTGGGTGCCCGTCAGGCGCAAGTGATCGCGGATGAAGCTGACGAGCAAGGTGCGCTCCTCGACTTCGCCGCTCGCCGGCTTGCCGTTGACGGTCATCGAGACCTTGACGGTCATGGTTTCACTCCTTCGGTCAATGTTAAGTTTTTGTTGGAGGTACTGAAATTCTTGACGAAAATGGATCCGTGACGGCGATTCGTGTCGAGGGATTTGGTGCGATGAATGTCCGGGGAAAATGCTAGACCATGAGCCAGGGACAATCAACTCTAGTCTTAACTGAGCTTGAATCCCGCTCGTCTTGACCCAACCTTAGGTCGGGTCTAGGCTATTGCGTATAATCGTTTGTTAGCAATCAGTAATATTCCTCAGCTTCGAATTAGTACGAGAGGATTTCCGTGGACAGCGTCGATCTCGAGGTGGTGCGCAGTGCTTTGAAGTGGACCGAGGGCGGCCACCGCGCAACCCTGGGCACGGTAGTGCACACCTGGGGTTCGGCGCCGCGCCCGGTCGGCGCCATGCTGGTGATCCGCGACGACGGGCAGGTGATGGGCTCGGTTTCCGGCGGTTGCGTCGAAGACGACCTGATCGACAAGGTGAAAAGCAAGGCGATCGCCGCGGTCAAGCCCGAGGTCACCAGCTACGGCGTCACCCAGGAGCAGGCGACGCGCTACGGCTTGCCCTGCGGCGGCACGCTGCAGATCGTGCTCGAACCGGTCACCGCGGAATCGAAGCTGAAGGACCTGCTGGGCATCATCGAGCGCCACGAGCTTTCGGCGCGCTTCCTCGACATGGACACCGGCAAGGTACGCATCGAGCCGGGCAAGTGGTCCGACCTCCTGGAATTCGACGGCAAGGTGCTGAAGACCGTGCACGGACCGCGCTGGCGGCTGTTGCTCATCGGTGCCGGGCAGGTGAGCCGCTATCTGGCGCAGATGGGGCAGGCGCTCGACTATAACGTGACCGTGTGCGATCCGCGGGAAGAGTATGCAGACGGCTGGGATTTCGACTCGATCCCCATCCATCGCGGCTATCCCGACGACGTGGTGGTACAGATGAACTTCGACGCGCACAGCGCCGTGGTCGCGCTGACGCACGACCCCAAGCTCGACGACGCGGCACTGCTGGAAGCGCTGAAGTCCCCGGCGTTCTACGTCGGCGCGCTCGGCTCGCAGAAGAACAACGACGCGCGCCGCAAGCGCCTCGCCGGCTTCGACCTTGCTGCCTCGGAGATCGCGCGCTTGCGCGGGCCGGTGGGCCTGAAGATCGGTTCCAAGACGCCACCCGAAATTGCGGTGGCGATCCTCGCGGAACTGACCGCGGTCAGGCGCGGGGTGCAGATCCCCGAAACGGTCGAGCCGCCGAAGGTGAACGTTTCGGCCGGCTGCGCCGTTCCCCAGAACTAGCTATCCTTTCTCCCCTTCTTGGGGGAGTTCATGGCCGCAAACATCCGCGGTGTTCTGCTTGCGGCGGGCTACTCGACGCGTTTCGGCTCGAACAAGCTGCTGCAGCCGCTGCCCCCGGGTTCACCGCAGGCCGGCGTGCCGATCGCGCTGGCGGCCGCCCGCCACTTGATCGAAGCCTTGCCGAATTCCATCGCCGTGGTGCGGCCGAGGGCGCAAAGGCTCGGCAAGATGCTGCGCGACGCCGGCTACAAGACGCTCGTATGCAGGAACGCGGCCGAGGGCATGGGCGTGAGCCTGGCGGCGGGTGTGCGCGCCGCGGACGACGCCAGCGGCTGGGTGATCGCTCTCGCCGACATGCCTTTCATCCAGCCGGACTCGATCCGCGCCGTCGCCAGGGCGCTGTCCGAGGGCGCGGCGATCGCAGCCCCCGCGTACCGCGGCGAGCGCGGCCATCCGGTGGGTTTCGCACGACGCTTCCTCGACGACCTCTCCGCGTTGCGCGGCGACGCCGGGGCGCGCGACATTCTCACGCGGCACCCCGACTGGATCACGCTGTACGAAGTCGACGACCCCGGGGTGCTGCGCGACATCGACCGGCCTTCCGACCTCGAGGCCCGGCAGAGCTAGAGCGACCCAAGCCCGATTTGCGGATGCGGGCGGTCGATGGAGTCGGGCCCGAAGGTCCTGGCAAGCCACTTGCCCGTCGCGCGCGCGATCCGCGCTCCAAGGCGCGGGCGCGGCGCCGGCTCGAACAGGACGATATCGCTCTGCCTTTGTGCGTGGATAAGAGTGAGCCCGCCGCGGTCGAGTGTGAGCGCGTCGTTGGCCGAGAGGAAGTGATCCTCGAAGTCCCTGTCCTGGGTGATCCACAGCTCTCCGCGGATGCACTCCACGCGGGCACCCGAGGGATCGTAGACGCGGATGACCTCGCGGGGCGCGAGGTGAAGTTCGACGCGGTTGAAACCGATGTTCATGGCTGTTTCCTTCCTAGGGGCGTCAGCGACCGATCCGGGCCGGCTTGATGTTCATTTTCTTTCCTTTCATAATGCGGTCTTCGCATGCTTTAACGTGCGCGGCGACGAGCATTGTCATTCTCAGCGGTACAGCGATCAAACGATCTTTGCTCATCTTTTGCATGAGAAAAAGGAATGCTTAAGGGTACCCGGGGCCTGCCTTCGCTCGACCTGCTGAAAGGCTTCGAGGCTGCGGCCCGCAACCTAAGCTTCACCAAGGCGGCGAGCGAGCTGTTCGTCACCCAGTCGGCGGTGAGCCGGCAGATCCAGGCGCTGGAGGATCAGCTCGGCGTGGCGCTGTTTCGCCGGCACCATCGCGAGCTGCGTCTCACCGAGGACGGCCAGACGCTTTACAAGACCACGGGCGAAGTGCTGCGCCTGGTGCGCGACGTCGCGGGCAGGCTTGGCGCGCGCACGGCGGGCATGCTCACCGTCACCACCACCGTGTCCTTCGCCGCCCTGTGGCTGGTTCCGCGCCTGAACGACTTCCGCCGCCTGCATCCGGGGATCGACATGCGCCTCGCCGCGACGAACGAGATCCAGGACCTCGAGCGCGAAGGCATCGACGTCGCGATCCGCTACTGCACCCCGAAAGCGGCCGGAAGCTCCGCCGTGCGCCTCTTCGGGGAGCTGGTGTTTCCCGTGTGCTCCGGGCGCCTGCTCGCCGGGAGGAAGCTCGCTTCGCCGAAAGACCTGTCCGGTCAGGTGCTGCTCCACTACGACGATCCCGAGCGCCGCTATCCCTGGCTCAGCTGGGAGGTGTGGTTCGAGCTGACGCAGACCGAGGGCGTGAAGCCGGCGGGCATGCTCCGCTTCTCGCACTACGATCAGCTGATGCAGGCTGCGGTCGAAGGACAGGGCATTGCGCTCGGACGCAGCCGCTTCGTCCACAAGTGGGTCAAGGAGGGGAAGCTGGTCCTGCCGTTCGGCAAGCGTTACATGTGCACGCCCGCCGATTCGCGCGCGTATTTTCTCGTACCGTCTTCGCGGTCGGCGGCGCGTGCCGAGGTCACGAAATTTTCCCGGTGGCTTCAGCAGCAGGCGCAGGCCGACGACGCCGCAGGCGAGCTTGATCCATGACCGAGCCGATCCGCTACACCATCACCCCGGAGCGACCCGAAGCGCACCTCTACCGGGTCAGCTGTACCGTCGCCGAGCCCGATCCTGCGGGGCAGGAGTTCGCTCTCCCCGCCTGGACCCCAGGCAGCTACATGATCCGCGAGTTCGCGCGCCACATCGTGTCGATCCGCGCCGAGAGCCGCGGCAAGCCCGTCGCTGTCGAGAAGCTCGACAAGCACACTTGGCGAGCGCAGCCGGCCGACGCGCCGGTCACCGTGGTTTGCGAAGTCTACGCCAGAGACCTGTCGGTGCGCGGCGCATACCTCGACACACGGCAGGCCTTCTTCAACGGCGCGTGCCTGTTCATGCGGGCGCGGGGGCATGACGGCGCGCCGTGCGAGCTTGAGATCTTGCGGCCGCGCGGCGCGCGCTACCGCGATTGGCGCGTTGCCACCGCGATGACGGCGAGCGGCGCGAAGCTGCACGGCTTCGGCGTCTATCGCGCGGCGGACTACGACGAGCTGATCGATCACCCGGTGGCGATGGGCGAGCTTGCGCTCGCGAGCTTCCGCGCCTGCGGAGTCACGCACGAGATCGCGATCACCGGCCGCCACAGCGCCGACATGGCGAGGCTCGCGCGCGACCTGAAGCGATTGTGCGAGCATCACATTCGTTTCTTCGGCGAGCCTGCGCCGATGAAGCGCTACGTATTCCTGGTCACGGCACTCGGTGAGGGGTACGGGGGGCTCGAGCATCGCGCCTCGACCGCGCTGCTGTGCTCGCGCGAGGACCTGCCGCGGCGGGGCGAGCCGCAGGTGGGCGAGCGTTACCGGACCTTCCTCGGCCTCGCCAGCCACGAGTACTTCCACACCTGGAACGTGAAGCGCATCAAGCCGGCCGCGTTCACGCCCTACGATCTCGACCGCGAAAGCTACACGACGCTGCTGTGGGCGTTCGAGGGCGTGACGTCCTACTACGACGACCTTGCGCTGGTGCGCTGCGGCCTGATCGGGAGTAAGGACTATCTCGAACTGCTCGGCCGGGCGATCACCGCCCATCTGCGCACGCCGGGCCGCCGCAGGCAGACCCTTGCCGAATCGAGCTTCGACGCCTGGATCAAGTACTACCGGCCGGACGAGAACTCGCCGAATGCGACAGTCAGTTACTACAGCAAGGGGAGCCTAGTCGCGCTGTGCCTGGACCTGCTGATCCGTGACAAGACGGGAGGAAAGAAGTCCCTCGACGACGTGATGCGTGCTCTCTGGCTGCGTCACGGGCAAACCGGAATCGGGGTGGCAGAGAACGGAGTCGAGCGCCTCGCCGAGGAGGTTACGGGTCTCAAGCTGCGCCGGAATTTCGATGAGTGGCTGCGCTCGACGCGCGAGCTGCCGCTGCGGACTCTTCTTGCGGAGTACGGTGTGGAGATGGTCTTGCGCCAGGCCGAGTCGTCCTCGGACAAGGGCGGCCGGGCCTCAGGTTCGAATACGCGCTCGAAAAATACGGCGGGGCTGGCGATGCTCGGCGTGGCGGCGCGCGCGAGCGGAGAGGACGCCGTCCTCACGCAGGTGCTCGAAGGCGGCGCCGCGCAGGAAGCGGGATTGGCCGCGGGAGACGCGATCGTGGCCGTGGACGGCTTGCGCCCGGGGCGCGGCGGGCTGGAGGCGGCTTTGGCCAGACGCCGGGCCGGCGAGCGCATCGCGATCCACGCCTTCCGCCGCGACGAGCTGCTCCAGGTCGAGGCGACCCTGGCGCACACCCCCGACGATACCTGCGTGCTTTCGGCGATGTCCGGTCCGCGGGCGCGCGCCCTGTCGCGCTGGCTCCAGGACTGATCCCCGAAACACCGCTTGACAAGGACGGTCGCGCGGGCTAATACTTAACCTTATGGTTAAGTATATCGACGAGCCCCTCGACGCGGTCTTTGCCGCGCTCGCCGACCCGACGCGCAGGCAGGTGGTGAAGCTGCTCGCATCCGGGACCCGTCCGGTCACCGAGCTCGCGCGCCCCTTCCCGATGTCGCTGCCGGGGTTCACCAAGCACCTGCAGATTCTCGAGAACGCCGGGCTGATCAGGCGGGAGAAGGAGGGCAGGGTAGTGAGCTGCACCCTGTCCGCCGACCCGATGAAGAAGGCGTCCGTCTGGCTCGACAGCACCCGCGAATTCTGGGAGAAGCGACTCGACGCGCTTGCCCGGTTTCTCTACCACCAAAAGGAGACCCAAGCATGGCGAACACCAAAACGCAGGAGCGGCCGTCTCTCGCACTCGTCCGCAAGCTCGATGCAGCGCCGGCGAAAGTCTGGCGTGCGATAACCGAGCCCGAGATGCTGAAGAAATGGATGGCGCCGGACGACGCCTTCAAGGTCCCGCTGGCCGAGACCGACGTGCGCGTCGGCGGCCGCTACCGCATCGTCATGATTTCGCCCGACGGCGAGGAGCACGACGTGAGCGGCGTCTACCGAGAGATCCTGCCCAACAAGAAGCTTGTCTACACCTGGGCGTGGAAGACCACTCCTGAGCGCGAGTCGCTCGTGACGATCGAGCTGCGCGCAACGGGCCGCGGCACCGAACTCACGCTCAAGCACGAACAGTTCGCCGACGCGGAAGCGCGCGACCGCCACCAGCACGGCTGGATCGGCTGTCTTGGCCGGCTCGAGCGCGCGCTGCCCTAACCGGATGAGGAGAACGTCATGCCCAAGGTCGTAAAGCAATCGGTAGTTCTCCCCGCACCCGCGCAGGCCCTGTACGCCATGTACCTCAGCCCGAAGGCGCACGGCTCCATCACGGGCGGAAAGGTCGTGATCGGCTCCCGGCCCGGGTCGAAGTTCAGCGCCTTCGGCGGTGCGCTGCGAGGGCGGACGCTGCAGACCGTTGCCGGCCGGCTGATCGTGCAGTCGTGGCGCTCGAGCGCGTTCAAGAAGAGCGACGCTGACTCGACCCTGATCATTCGCTTTACGCCCAAGGGCAAAGCCGGACGGGTCGATCTCGTGCACGTCAACGTCCCGGACCACGACTACAACGGCGTGAACAAGGGCTGGACGAACTACTACTGGAAGCCGTGGCGCAAGTACCTCGCCGGCCGCTAGCCGCGCGCCCTTGAAGAAGGAGAACAACGATGAAGCCCAACTCGGTAGTCTCCCGAGAGGAGTGGGTCGCCGCGCGCAAGCGCCATCTCGCCAAGGAGAAGGAATTGACCCGCCTGCGCGACGAGCTGTCGCGCGAGCGCCGTGAGCTGCCCTGGATTAAGGTCGAAAAGGAATACGTATTCGATGGCCCCGGCGGCCAACAGACCCTGTCCGACCTTTTCGAAAGCCGCAGCCAGCTCGTCGTCTATCACTTCATGTTCGGGCCGAACTGGGAGCAGGGGTGCAAGAGCTGCTCGTTCTGGGCCGACAACTTCAACGGCATCGTGGTGCACCTCAAGCACCGCGACGTCACTCTGGCGGCGGTCTCGAGAGCGCCGCTGGACAAGATCGAGGCCTACCGGAAGCGCATGGGCTGGGGATTCAAGTGGGTGTCCTCGTTCGCGAACGAATTCAACAAGGATTTCCACGTCTCATTCACGCCCGAAGAAATGAAGGGGCCGGTGGACTACAACTACACCCGGCAGAAATTTCCGAGCGATGAGGCGCCGGGCACCAGCGTGTTCTACAAGGATCCCGGCGGGCAGGTGTTCCACACGTATTCCTGCTACTCCCGAGGCCTCGACATGCTGAACGGGGCGTACCACTACCTCGACCTCGTTCCCAAGGGACGCGACGAGGACAGCCTGCAGCACACGATGGCGTGGCTGAAGCGGCACGACGAGTATTAGACTTGAGGCATGGCATATGACGAAAAATTGGCCGAGCGCGTCCGGGGTCTCCTCGCGAAGCGCAAGGGAGTCGCGGAGAAGAAGATGTTCGGCGGCCTCGCGTTCCTGCTGAACGGGAATATGTCCGTTGGTCTTCACGGCGGCGAGCTGATCGTGCGCCTCGATCCGGGAGAGACCGACGCTGCGCTGGCCCAGCCCCACACCCGGATCTTCGACCTCACCGGCCGCCCGATGAAGGGGTGGATCTTGGTGAAACCCGCCGGGGTTGCCAGCAAGGTCGCGCTCGCTAAGTGGGTGAGCCAGGGCGCAAGTTACGCGGCGTCGCTCCCGGCAAGGAAATGAGTCACTGAAGGAGGTGGCTGTGAATGCAAAAAGGTTCGTTCTTGCCGCAGTCGCCTATGTCGTCGTGACTTTCGCCGTGGCGGCGAGCTGGCACTTGTTCTTCTTCAAGGACCTGTACGATCAGCTCGCCATATTCACGCGCAAGGAACCGCTCATTCCGCTGGGAGTCGTTTCGATCGTCACGCAGGCGCTGATACTGGCCTATCTCTATCCGGCCCTTTACAAGGGGGGCAGCCCGGCGAAGGAAGGGCTCAAGTTCGGCCTGCTCATCGGAGCGTTGATGGCGAGCGTGGCGGTGTTCGCGGAAGCGGGGAAGCAAAACGTTTCTTCGCTGACGACTTGGCTCGTTCTTGAAACGGTCTACTACTTGCTCCAGTTCGGGGTGCTTGGCGTGATCATCGGGTTGATCTACGGCAGGAGGTTTCACGGGACCTAGTCTCGTCGTAGAATCCCGGGCTGACCCGTCGCCCCCGGCCCGGATGAACGCTCCCGACAATACAGCACTCGCCATCCGCTACGCCGACGTGGCCGCCGCGGCCGAGCGGCTCGCCGGCCACGCGCACCGCACGCCGGTGCTCACCTCCCGCACGGTGGACGAGCGCACCGGCGCGCAGGTGTTCTTCAAGTGCGAGAACCTGCAGCGCATCGGTGCGTTCAAGTTCCGCGGCGCGTTCAACGCGCTGTCGCAGCTATCGCCGCCCGAGCGCGAGCGCGGCGTGCTGTCCTTCTCCTCGGGCAACCACGCGCAGGCCGTGGCTCTTGCGGGGAAGCTTCTCGGCATCCGCGTCACCATCGTGATGCCCTCGGACGCTCCCGCCGTCAAGATCGAGGCCACCCGCGGCTACGGCGCCGAGGTCGTGCTCAACGACAAGCGTAAGGAGACCCGTGAGGAAGTGGCCGAGCGGATCGTACGCGAGCGGGGACTCACCATGATCCCGCCTTTCGACAATCCGCAGGTGATCGCGGGTCAGGGCACGGCGGCCAAGGAGCTGATCGAGGATGCGGGCAAGCTCGACTATCTTTTCGTCCCGGTGAGCGGCGGCGGGCTGATCTCGGGTTGCGCGGTCGCCGCGTCGCATCTCTCACCCGGCTGCAAGGTGATCGGCGTGGAGCCCGAGGCGGGCGACGACGCCACTCGTTCGTTCAGGACCAAGACGCTGCAGAGCTGCTACAACCCCGACACGATCGCCGACGGCGCGCGCACGCATTCGCTCGGGAAACTTACGTTTCCGCTGGTGCTGCGCTACGTGAGCGATATGGTGACGGTGAGTGACCCGGAGCTTGTTCGCGCGACGCTCTATCTGTGGGAGCGCATGAAGATCATCGTCGAGCCGACCGGCGCGCTCGGCGCAGCGGGCCTGTTCGAGCGAGACCTTCCGGTCGCCGGCAAGCGCGTCGGGGTGATCCTCTCCGGCGGCAACGCCGATTTCAAGGTGATCGCGAAGTATTTCTGATTTTCCAGATCTGCCAGCGCTCCTTTTCCGCGAAGATCGGAATCGAGTCCTGGACTGCGGCATCCGAGGTCTGCTCGAAATGCGCGCCGAGCAGCGCCTCCAGCTCTCCCGATTTGAGCCCGAAAGGCGGGCCGCGCTCGCCGTCCTCGAAGAAGAAAAATCCTGCGAGCCTGCCCTGCGGCGACAGCAGCTCGAGCGCGCGCCGCACGTAGCGCGTCCGCAGCGGGCGCGGCAGCGAGCAGAGGAACGCCCTCTCGTAGACGAGGTCGAAAGGCGCGCCGAAATCGGATTCGAAGAAATCCGCGAGGCGCACCCGCTCGGACAGGGTCCCTAGAATCCTCTGCGCTCGCTCCACCGCGGCGGGCGCGAAATCCACGGCGAGGACGTCGTGTCCCGCCTCGGCAAAGGCGCGTACCTCGTAGCCCGAGCCGCAACCCGGGATCAGGACGCGCCAGCCGCGCGGTTCTGTTTTCAGGAACCGACCGAGGACCGAGGGAATGCCGCCCGCGTCCCAGGGGGTGAAATTTTCGCGAAAACGCTTTTCCCAGAACTCGGGTTTCGCCGCGTCCTGCTTGGCCATTCGCGTCAACCCTTGACGCAGACGACTTGCTTGAGCGTGTGCACGACTTCGACGAGGTCGGTCTGGTCCGCCATCACGCGGTCGATATCCTTGTACGCTGCCGGGATTTCGTCGAGCACGCCCTTGTCCTTGCGGCATTCGACGCCCCGGGTCTGCTCCTCGAGGTCGGCGCGCGAGAAGCGGCGCTTCGCCTCCGCCCGGCTCATGCGGCGCCCGGCGCCGTGCGCACAGGAGCAGAAGGACTCCGGGTTGCCCTTGCCACGCACGATGTAGGAGCGCGCGCCCATGCTGCCCGGAATGATGCCCAGCTCGCCTTCGCGTGCGCTGATCGCGCCCTTGCGGGTCACGTAGACGCGCTCCCCGAAGTGCTTCTCCGGTTGGACGTAGTTGTGATGGCAGTTGATGGCCTCGCTCGTCGTCTCGAACGCGGGGAGCTCGCGGCGCAGCGCGCCCAGGATCAGGTCCATCATCTCGCCCCGGTTCGCGCGCGCGTAGTCCTGGGCCCAGTCGACTGCCTGGACATAATCGTCGAAGGGCTGGGTACCCTCGTCGAACCATGCGAGATCACGGTCAGGGAGATGCGCGTCGCGCTTCTGCATCGCCTCGCGCGCCTGGGCGATGAAGTACTGGCCGATGCAGTTGCCGACGCCGCGGCTGCCGGAATGCAGCATCACCCACAGGTGTGCGCTTTCGTCGAGGCAGACCTCGATGAAGTGGTTACCCCCGCCGAGCGAACCCATTTGCCGCACCCATTTCTTGTCGTGCTCCCGCTGCATCTTGGCGATCTTGGGATGCTTGCGCACGATGGACTCGAGGCGCCGCCTCAGAGGCGCGCAGGCGTCGCGCCGCGCGTTGGATTCGTCGTGCTGTTCGAAACCGACCGGAACCGCGCGCTCGATCGCCGCGCGCACGCGTGCAAGGCTGTCGGGAAGCTGCCCGGCTTCGAGCGACAGGCGCACCGCGTTCATGCCGCAGCCGATGTCGACGCCGACCGCCGCGGGGATGATGGCTCGCCTCGTTGGGATCACCGAGCCGACGGTCGCGCCGATGCCGGTGTGCACGTCGGGCATCGCCGCGACGTGGGCGAACATGATCGGCAGCTGCGCCACGTTGGCGAGCTGCGCTCGCGCACGCGGCTCGAGGTCGTCGGTGAAGATCTTGACCGGAACGCGGCCGCCTTCGATGAGCTGTCTGACCGGCATAGGCAGGGACTGCTTCGCGTATTCTACGGGGGCGGTAACATCTTGTTGCAATATAGGGTTCCGGGACATGGCGCGGTTACATTTGTTTGGTGTAATTCGCGGGCGCACCAGCCTCCAACGAGACTGAGGGGAGGGGCGTTCTCTTGCTTTTCACGAACAGAAAGAACATGGAACTCGGGCCTCTGCTGATCGAAAGACCGGAAACCCGCCGCCGCTCCCTGCGCGGCGCGTGGGTCGTGATCCTCGTGCTGCTCATCGCCGCGGCGGGCGCGGCCGTGTATTGGCTCCAGCCCAGCGAAGCACCGCGCCCGACAGGGCGCCGCGGCATCGATCCCTCGCGCCCCACCCCCGTCGTCGCGGCCGCCGCGAAGACCGGCGACATCAACATCTACCTGAACGGACTGGGCACCGTGACGCCGCTCAGGACCGTGACCGTGAGAAGCCGGGTCGACGGCGAGCTCCTCCGGGTCGCGTTCACCGAAGGCCAGCTCGTCAAGGCGGGGGAGGTGCTCGCCGAGATCGACCCGAGGCCTTATCAGGCGCAGCTCGCCCAGGCCGAGGGCCAGATGGCGCGCGACCAGGCGCTGCTGGCGAACGCGCGCATCGACGTCGAGCGCTACCGCGGGCTGTACGCGCAGGATTCGATCGCCAAGCAGCAGGTCGACACCCAGGAAGCGCTGGTGCGCCAGTACGAGGGCACGGTGAAATTCGACCAGGGCCAGATCGACAATGCGAAGCTGCAACTCGTCTATTCCACCATCACTGCGCCAGTCGGCGGGCGGCTGGGCCTGCGCCTCGTCGACCCGGGCAACATCGTCCGGGCAAGCGATGCCAGCGGACTGGTCGTCATCGCCCAGCTCCAGCCGATCGCCGTGGTGTTCACCATCCCGCAGGACAGCCTGCCCGAGGTGCTCAAGCGCCTTCGCGCCGGATCGCCGCTTCCGGTCGAGGCCTACAACCGCGAGCAGAAAACCAGGCTCGCCACCGGAAAGCTGCTCACCGTCGACAACCAGATCGACCCGACCACCGGGACGATCAAGCTGAAGGCCCAGTTTCTGAACGAGGACGGCAATCTCTTCCCTAACCAGTTCGTCAACGTGCGCCTGCAGCTCGACACGCTCCGCGGCGCGACTCTGGTTCCGGCCGCGGCGGTGCAGCGCGGCGCACAGGGGACATTCGTCTACGTGCTCAAGGATGACCGCACCGTCGCCCTGCGTCCGGTCAAGACCGGAGCGAGCGAGGGCGAAAGCGTGGCGATCGAGTCGGGCGTTGCACCCGGCGAAACCGTGGTCGTCGACGGCAGCGACCGCCTGCGCGACGGCGCCAAGGCGGAGGTTCCCGATCCGGCGAGCCGCGCTGCAGCCGCGGAAGGCGCACAGAAGAGCGGCAAGGGCGGACAACGCCGCAAGAACGGCGAGTAATGGCGGCAACGCGATGAATCCCTCGCGGCCGTTCATCCTCAGGCCGGTGGCGACATCGCTGCTCATGGTGGCGCTGCTCCTCGCGGGGGCGATCGCCTATCGACTGCTTCCGCTGTCTGCGCTTCCGGAGGTCGACTACCCGACGATCCAGGTGGTCACCTTCTATCCGGGGGCGAGTCCCGACGTGATGACCTCGTCGGTGACCGCGCCGCTCGAGCGCCAATTCGGGCAGATGCCGGGGCTGAAGCAGATGTCATCGACCAGCTCGGGGGGGGCCTCGGTGATCACCCTCCAATTCGGGCTGGAGCTTTCACTGGACGTGGCCGAGCAGGAAGTCCAGGCGGCGATCAACGCCGGCTCGAATTTTCTTCCCCAGGATCTGCCTGCGCCGCCGGTATACAGCAAGGTCAACCCCGCGGACGCACCCATCCTCACGCTCGGTATCAGCTCGAGAACCCTGCCGCTGCCGGAGGTGCAGAACCTCGTCGACACGCGCCTCGCGCAGAGGATCTCGCAATTGCCCGGCGTGGGGCTGGTGACGCTCTCCGGCGGACAGCGGCCCGCTGTGCGCGTGCAGGTGAATCCGCGCGCGCTCGCAGCCAACGGGCTCGGCCTGGAGGACGTGCGCACGGCGATCGCCTCGGCCAACGTCAACCAGGCGAAGGGCGGCTTCGACGGGCCGAGCCGCGCCTACACCATCGACGCCAACGACCAGCTGCGCTCGGCCGCGGAGTATCGGCGGGTGATCGTCGCCTACAAGAACGGCGCTCCGCTCCTGCTTTCGGATGTCGCCGACGTGATCGAGGACGCGGAGAACGTGCGCCTCGCCGCGTGGATGAACGAAGCACCCGCCGTGATCCTCAACATCCAGCGCCAGCCCGGAGCGAACGTCATCGAAGTGGTCGACCGCGTGAAGCGGCTGCTGCCACAGCTGACCGCTTCGCTTCCCGCGGGGGTCGAGGTGGCGACGCTCACCGACCGCACCATCACCATCCGCGCGTCGGTCAATGACGTGCAGTTCGAGCTGATCCTGGCCGTCGCGCTGGTGGTGATGGTGATCTTCCTGTTCCTGCGCACCGCCGCCGGCACGATCATTCCCAGCATCGCCGTGCCCCTGTCCCTGGTCGGCACCTTCGGGGTCATGTATCTCGCCGGGTTCAGCATCAACAATCTGACCCTGATGGCGCTGACCATCGCCACGGGATTCGTGGTCGACGATGCCATCGTGATGATCGAGAACATCGCGCGCTATATCGAGGAAGGCGAGCCTCCGCTCCAGGCGGCGCTCAAGGGGGCCGAGCAAATCGGATTCACCATCATCTCGCTGACTTTCTCGCTGATCGCCGTGCTGATCCCGCTGCTTTTCATGGGCGAGGTCGTAGGGCGCCTGTTCCGCGAGTTCGCGATCACGCTGGCGGTCTCGATCCTGATCTCGGCGGTGGTGTCGCTCACCCTCACGCCGATGATGTGCGCCAAGCTGCTGCGGCGGACGCCGCCGTCCGAGCAGGGCGCGTTCTACCGCGCGACCGGCCGCTGGTTCGACGAGGTGATCGGCCGCTACGGCGAGATGCTCAACTGGGTGCTCGACCGGCAGGCCGCGACGCTGTGGGTGTTCGCCGGCACGCTGGTGCTCACGGTGATTCTCTACGTCTTCATCCCGAAGGGTTTCTTTCCGCTCCAGGACACCGGAGTCATACAGGGCGTCTCGGAAGCGCCGCAATCGATCTCCTTTCCGGCCATGGCCGAGCGCCAGCAGGCGCTTGCACGGGCGATCCTCGAGGACCCCGCCGTGGAGAGCCTCTCTTCCTTCATCGGCGTGGACGGGACCAACACCACCCTGAACAGCGGCCGGTTGCTGATCAACCTCAAGCCGAAGGCGCAGCGCGGCGAGATCGCAACGGTGCTTCGGCGCCTGCAGGCCAGGCTCGCGCGCGTCGAAGGCATCGCGCTCTACATGCAGCCGGTCCAGGACCTCACCATCGAGGACCGCGTGAGCCGCACGCAGTACCAGTTCACGCTCGAGTCGGCCAATCCGGACGAGCTGTCCGAATGGACGCACCTGCTCGCGTCGCGGCTGTCCGAGCTACCGCAGCTCGCCGACGTGGCGAGCGACCTGCAGGACCAGGGGCTGCAGGCCTTTCTCTCGATCGACCGCGACACGGCGGGGCGGCTGGGCATCACGCCCGCCGCCATCGACGTCGCGCTCTACAACGCCTTCGGCCAGCGCCTGGTGTCGACGATCTTCACCCAGACAAACCAGTACCGCGTGGTGCTCGAGGTGAAGCCGGAGTTCCGCAGGGGGCCCGATGCACTCAAGGACATCTACGTCGCGTCGTCCGCCGGAGCGCAGATTCCCCTGAGCGCGATTACCACGGTCACCGAGAAGCCGGCCCTGCTGGCGATCAACCACCTCGGACAGTTTCCCGCCGCCACCATCTCCTTCAACCTGGCCCCCGGCGCCGCGCTCGGCGACGCGGTGCGGGCGATCGAGAACGAAGCGCAGGCGCTGGGCCTGCCGCCTTCGATCCGCGCGAGTTTCCAGGGTGCGGCGCTCGCCTTCAGGGCTTCGCTCGCCAACGAGCTCCTGCTGATCCTCGCCGCGATCGTGACCATGTACATCGTGCTCGGCGTGCTGTACGAGAGCTATATCCATCCGCTGACGATCCTCTCGACGCTCCCCTCGGCCGGAGTCGGCGCGCTGCTCGCGCTCATGGTTTCGCGCACCGATCTGGGCGTGATTGCGGTGATCGGCATCGTGCTCCTCATCGGCATCGTCAAGAAAAACGCGATCATGATGATCGACTTCGCGCTGGACGCCGAGCGCAAGGAAGGCAAGAGCCCGCGCGAGGCGATCTACCAGGCCTGCCTGCTGCGCTTCCGGCCGATCCTGATGACGACGATGTCGGCGCTGCTCTCGGCGCTACCGCTCATGCTCGGCACCGGAGTCGGCTCGGAACTGCGCCATCCGCTCGGTATCACCATGGTGGGAGGGCTGATCGTGAGCCAGGCGCTGACCCTTTTCACCACGCCGGTGATCTATCTCTGGTTCGATCGGCTGGCGCGCCGTGCCGAAGGCACCGAGGCGGGCGTCGCGCGCGCTGGCCCGCTCGAAGGTCCAGTCGAAAGTGAGCGGCCGTGAACCTCACCGAGCCGTTCATCCGGCGCCCGGTCGCCACCACGCTGCTCACCGCGGGGATCACGCTCGCCGGTGCGGCGGCCTTCGGTCTCCTGCCGGTCGCGCCGCTACCGCAGGTCGACTTCCCGACGATCTCCGTGCAGGCGCAGCTTCCGGGGGCGAGCCCCGAGGTGATGGCGGCGACGGTCGCCACGCCGCTCGAACGCGCGCTCGGCCGCATCGCCGGGGTGACCGAGATGACCTCGTCCTCATCGCTGGGCAATGCGCGCATCACCCTGCAGTTCGACCTGAACCGCGACATCGACGGAGCGGCGCGCGACGTGCAGGCGGCGATCAACGCCGCGAGGAGCCAGCTGCCGACCAGCCTTCCGCGCAATCCGACCTACCGCAAGGTCAACCCGGCCGACGCGCCGATCATGATCCTCGCGCTCACCTCCGATACCATGGACCGCGGCCAGATGTACGACGCCGCCTCCACCATCCTCGCGCAGCGGATTTCCCAGGCGAGCGGAGTCGGACAAGTGACGGTGGGCGGGGCGTCGCTGCCGGCGGTCAGGGTCGAGCTCAACCCCACGGCCCTCAATAGCTACGGCATCGCACTCGACGACGTGCGCACGGCGCTCGCCGCGGCCAACGCGAACCGTCCCAAGGGCTCGGTCGAGGACGGTAACCGTCACTGGCAGATCCAGGCCGACGACCAGGCGAAGAAGGCGAGCCAATACATACCGCTGATCGTCGCTTACCGTAACGGCGCCGCGGTGCGCCTCTCCGATGTCGCCGAGGTGGTCGATTCGGTGGAGGACCTGCGCAACGCCGGTTCCTCGAACGGCCGGCCCTCGGTGCTCCTCATCATCAACCGCCAGCCCAACGCCAACATCATCGAGACAGTCGAGCGCGTACGCGATCTTCTGCCGCTCTTGCGCGCGTCGATTCCGAGGGCGATCAATGTCGATGTGGTGCTCGAGCGCACCAGCACCATTCGCGCGTCGCTGCGCGAGGTGGAGCGCACGCTGATGATCGCGATGGTGTTGGTGATCCTGGTCGTCTTCGTGTTCCTGCGCAACGCGCGCGCGACGCTCATCCCGGCGGTCGCCGTACCGGTGTCGCTGGTGGCGACCTTCGGCGTGATGTACCTTGCCGGGTTCAGCCTGAACAATCTGTCCCTGATGGCGCTGACCATCGCGACCGGTTTCGTGGTCGACGATGCGATCGTGGTGCTCGAGAACGTCTCGCGCCACATCGAGCGCGGCCTGACGCCTTTTCAGGCCGCGCTGCTCGGAGCGAAGGAAGTGAGTTTCACCGTGATGTCGATGAGTTTCTCGCTGATCGCGGTGTTCATCCCCATCCTGCTCATGGGCGGGATCGTCGGGCGCCTGTTCCGCGAATTCGCGGTGACGCTCTCGGTTGCGATCCTGGTGTCGCTCGTCGTGTCGCTCACCATGACGCCGATGATGTGCGCGCGGCTGCTGAAACCCCAAGACGAGAAGCGCCCGGGACGCCTTTTCGCCGCCAGCGAACGCGTATTCAAGTGGATGCTGGCCGAGTACGAAGCGAGCCTCTCGTGGGCGCTGCGCCATTCGCGGCTGATGATGCTGCTCCTCGCCGCGACCATCGGATTGAATATCTACCTGTACATCGTCGTGCCGAAGGGCTTCTTTCCGCAGCAGGACACCGGCCGCATGGTCGGCTCGATCCAGGCCGACCAGGGCATCTCCTTCCAGGCGATGCGGCAGAAGCTCGCCGATTTCATCGAGATCGTGCGCGGCGACCCGGCCGTGGAGAACGTGGTGGGCTTCACCGGCGGCGGCCAGCGCAATTCCGGCTTCATGTTCCTGTCGCTGAAGCC